>ERZ802830.1617-NODE-1617-length-21313-cov-6.72523_pt1 | contig 21313 bp, 21 predicted proteins | sample MGYA00345654_ERZ802830 | MGnify/ENA primary metagenome ERZ802830 (study PRJEB30503, sample SAMEA104212375) | marine metagenome | biome: Westerlies Biome; feature: [SRF] surface water layer (ENVO:00010504) within the epipelagic zone...; material: water...
AACAGCACAAGTCGCGGTAGACGCACACGTACCATTTCTTCAATTACGCATGAAAAACGCACAACCCGAAACCCGTCTACACCAAGCCCAGCGTCTTCGCGATATAACCCGTGGAACTCAGACCGCCCTCATCATCAACGACCACCTTGAAACCGCCATGGAAGTGGATGCCGACGGAGTTCACTTCGGTCAACAAGATGGCTCCATCAAAGAAGCTCGAAAACGCTGGAATGCACCCCATAAATGGATAGGTCTCAGTACCCATAACCACCAACAAGCCCAAGCCGCCCAAGCCGCAGGTGCCGACTACATCGGCATCGGCCCCATCTATGCCACCCAGAGTAAAAGTAACCCCGACCCCGTTATCGGCGTCGCCGAAGGGGGCCGTATTGCTGCATCCGTCAACTGTCCAAGTGTTGCGATTGGTGGAATTCAAATAGAAAAACTGGCGACCCTCCGACAACACGCCTTCACTGCCTTCTGTGTTCTGAGTGCCGTAAACAACTCTTCCCAGCCACACAGAATAATTCAACAACTCCAGCAGGCATGGCAAGACGCTGAAGTTTGAACTTGTGCGAACCCACGAAGCCTTCTACTTTCTTCCCCTTCACGACGGGTGAGTGGTGAAATTGGTAGACACGCCAGATTTAGGTTCTGGTGCTTAATCGCGTGCGGGTTCGAGTCCCGCCTCGCCCACCATTTTTTAGTTCCATTTATGCAGCAAATATCGCTGCATCTTTTGTAAATCTGCATCGGCTTCAAACTCTTTTTCCGCCAATCCATCTTGCAAAGATTGAGCAGCTTCCCCCATCCAATCGAGGATGTTCAAAACCATGAGCAAGGCATACGAATCTTTTTCAATCAACATCCGCAACGCAGATAATCCCTCTTTTTCTCGTCCATTTTGTATTAACGTCCACGCCGCCATCGCACGAACTTCATGCGACTCATCTGTCAACAGCAGCTCCGCAATCGAATCATCCTTTATCAAGAAAAGTCCAACCGACCCCCAATAACGTTCGCCCAGATATTCACTCCCGCACAGCTGCCGCAATACAGCTCGATTTTTTATCTCCTGCGCTAATGCCATATCAGCTGCATCCAACAAGCGCTCCAGCGGATATCGCTCTGCATCTGCCGCCCACTCATAGATCGTTAAATTTGCATCCGCCGCCATACGAGTTCGCTCAGACTCAGGAATCAAGCCCGTATCAACCACCTCAAGCTGCCACGTTTTTAGCGCCAAACGAAGCTCTGCAGCAATCGTCGCATAAGCAGGATCATCAATTAAATTATACACGCTATCAGGATCCGCCTTCATATCATAAAGCTCTTCACTCACCGCCTTCGCCGAAAACGGCCGCGCTTGAATCGGCGTAGCCTTCCCTGCCTGAACATGAGCCTCCCAAGCACGCATCGCCGGAATCTTCCACTGATATGCCAAGTGCTGCACCCACGGCACATACGGCATATAATTTCGAACCAATAAAAACTGCTTATTATGCACCGCGCGCGCGCAATCAAATCGCTCATCCATCCGGCCACGGAAGGCATAGTGATAGGCCGCTTCTGGCTCCTGTTCATCACCTAAAAACGTTCGACCCTGATAATAAGTTGGAACCTCAATACCCGCCAATGAAAGCCACGTCTTAGGCATATCAACAAAACTAACTAATCGATCCACCACCCCCCCCGGCGCGTCCATAGGCCAGAAAGAATGATACCGCTCCGGAATACGAATAATCAGCGGACAATGTAATCCGGTGTTATACAAATAACGCTTACTCCGCGGCAATACCCCCCCATGATCCGACGTATAAATAACGATCGTACGATCGGCCATCCCGCTCGCTTCCAACGCCGCCAACGCCTCGCCCACCCGCCGATCCATTCGCTTTACCGCATCGTGATACTTTGCATAATTTTGCCGAATCTCCGGCACATCTGGATGATACGCTCGCAAACGAGTCTCCATCGCAACATGCTCAATATCCACCAAATCGCCTTGCGTCCGGCTCTCATGCGATTCATAAAAATTTACCACTTGGAAAAAGGGTTCTTGCTCCTTTAACCGCTTCCAATTCACCTCCGTCGGATTATCCCAACATGATTGATCCTCACGCCCCCCAATATTATAATCCGTCTTATTATCATTCCCCACATAATACCCCACCGATCGCAGCAGATCTGGATAATACGGAATCACATCATGCGGAATCACATTCCGGCTTCGCATCGGCTGCGTACCCATTGTAACCGCATACATCCCCGTAATCCACGTAGAGCGCGAAGGCGCACAAACCGGTGCATTCGCATACACTTCGGTATACCGAAACCCTTCCGCAGCCAACCCATCAATATGAGGGGTCTCTACCCATTCATTTCCATAACAACCCACCCAGTTAACATTGTTATCTTCACTCGTAATCCATAAAATATTCGGGCGTTCCACCCTCGAAGCCAACGCCCCACTTCCCCATGCAATCAACCCGACGAACAAAAACAATCTCTTCATAAACCCCTCCCCAAAAAACCAGCACATAAGCCATCCGCATAGAACCGAAAAAACGCAACGAACAACAACGTTAATCCGATCTATTTCCTTTGAAAAATTTTCTTCGCATCCACATAAATCCGACCACCACCCCAATGATCACAAACATCGGAATCAAATCATTCGTCGGGGGCGGACAGATAGGCGGCAGATCAAATGCGTCCATCGGCAAGCCCCTCACTCCGTTTTTCGATCCCACGAATGAGATCCCCAAAAATAAAGTGATGAAACGGAAGAAAGATATACCAATACAACCGTCCACCCATTCCCCTTGTATAATAAGACGCATGAACACTCAACCGCTGCACCCCATCCTCCGGATCAACCCGAAACTCCAACCAAGCCCGACCCGGCAACTTCATCTCCGCTCGCAACAACAATCGATTCGGCCTCTTCACCTGCTCAACCCGCCAAAAATCAACCACATCATTCACCCGCAATCGCGTAGGGCTCCGTCGACCTCTTCGCGTCCCCACTCCCTGAAGCATCCGATCAATCAGGCCCCGCAACCGCCACAAAGGAGTACTATTAAACCATCCCTTCTCCCCACCAATGTAGGAAATCGATTGAAACAACGCCTCCGCCGATTTTTCCGTAACCAATGAATACGTCGAAGTATACGTCGGCACTCCCGAGAGCTCACTCAACTTAATCGCCAACTCATAACCCGGCGGATAGCTATCCGTCCAACGACTATGCACCGCATCCTGCTCCTCTCGAGACAACGCCAACACCAAGGCCTCCCGACAGCTGATTCGCCGAAAAGGAAGCACCTCCAAAATATCACTCCCCTCACACACCACATCATGCTCCACACTCTCCATTAAACAACGCGTGATCGGAGCCGGTACCGGTGTCAGCCAACTCGTCATCATCGCAAAAAAAGGAATCGAAGAGAGCGGAGAAGTAATGAATTTTCGACGCCGACCCAGCACATCCGCATGGGTCTTCAGCAGCTCCTCATAACTCAATATATCAGGGCCTCCAATATCAAAAATCTTTCCCGCCGTCTCTGGAAGTTCCAGCACGCCCACTAAAACCTTAATCACATCCCGCAAAGCAATCGGTTGACATCGCGTCTTTGCCCAACCCGGCACCGGCAACACCCACAAACGACGAATTAAATGATTCATCATCTCATACGATGCACTCCCTGAACCCAAAATAATCGCAGCCCGCAAAAACGTGACCGGAACCGAACCAAGAGCCAACTCATCCGCCACCGCCATCCGACTCGATAGATGCGGACTCAACCGAACCCGCTTATCGCCTAATCCCCCCAAATAAATAATCCGCTTTACCCCTTGTTGCTCCGCGGACTCACGCACCCATCGAGCAGCAGATCGATCCGCATCCGCAAAAGATTTCGGACCCACCAACATAGAATGAATCAGATAAAAAACCGTATGCACCCCTTCCATAGCAGCCGTCAACGATTCCGGATTCAAAGCATCCGCCACCACCACTTCGCAATTCGACCAACGATCACTCACCGCCTCCACTTTTGATCGAACCATCACCCGAACCCGATAGCCACGCGCAACCAACTCCGGAACCAAACGACCGCCGATATAGCCCGATGCACCCGCCACCAAAACCGTCTCTAAATCAAGCGTACGGCGCGTCGGCAGTTCATCACATAATCGGTATGCCTCAACCATCGGATTCATACACACACTATAAACCCTTCATCCCAACCGCTCAAGCACAGACCTCTTTAGGCCGGGAAACGCGGTTCAACAAAAACGGGCGGATGTAAATAGAGAGGCTCAAAAAGTTCTATCTCCAAGCCCGAGCGAGCACGCAAGCAAACCACCTTAGCCAAATCCGCCGCCTGCGGAATAGACGAGCCCGCAGAATCTCCCATATACGGATCTAATACCGAAGCCAATCGATCATAATCCGGACTCAACACCACCGTATCACGTTGAATCCATTCCGGTAAATCAGACGGCTCAATCAAGGTAAACGCCCGAGAAAGCTCAAGCCCCTCAAACGCACCAATCCAAAGTTGTTTACGGCGTGCATCCCCCACCACCACACTCTGCGAAGCACCCCGTGCATACACCACAGCAGCTCCACTATTGTGAGCCACCACCGGTGTTTTATCCGGTGCCGCCAACGCATTCACCACCGAAAAAGCAATCCGCATCCCCGAGAACGCACCCGGTCCACGACCCACAACAAACTGATCAACCGAACTCCACTCAATCGCCAACGCCTTCAACGCATCAAATAACTGCTGCCGATTCTCCCGTTTCTCTTCCCACGAAAAAGAAGCCCGCACCTCGCCCTGATCAACCAACGCCACACTTCCCTTTGACGCACTCATCTCAACCGCTACGATTCGCATGCAACCGCCCGCCAAATTTCAATCTGCCGAGACCTCTCATCGCACCCCTTCTCGATAGATACATGCAACATCGATTCCGGTAAAATCTCCTCCGCCCGCTCAGCCCACTCAATCGCCGTAATGCCATCCGACTCCAAATATTCCTCTAAACCAATACCCAGAGCCTCCACACTATTCGCCAACCGATACAGATCAATATGATTCAACTTCATCCGACCCTCATACTCACCGATCAAGGTATACGTCGGGCTCGTAATCGGATCCGTAATACCCATCGCCGCCGCCAAACCCTGAATAAAACAAGTTTTACCAGCACCCAAATCCCCATGCAACGCAATCACCGTTCCCGGCTCCAACGACTCCATTAAAGCCGCCGCCGCCTCCCATGTCTGCTCCGGCCCCTCACTCTTAACCTGCGTTATGATCTGCTTCATAGACCGCAAAACCTACCGCCGAACCTGCTCAAATTAAAGCGTAAATTCCTGCACCTTTTTAACCGGCATCAAAGCAAACACCAAAAAAAAGAAAGCGACCAAAAGCGAAAGATCAGCCCCAACCAACAACCCGACACCTCTATTCATTCAACGAATTAAAAACCCTCAACACCAAGGGTTCACTCACCACTTCCATCCCATCCGCATACACCCCAACCACCTGCAAACGACACACTCCATTCCCCCCCCGAGACTCTTCAAATCGCAACAACAGCTCCGAATCATAACGCCGTTCATCAAGCACCTCTGCACCTGAGATCAACCGAACCCGTTTAGGAACATCCGCTCCATCCACCATCACCTGAACCCCATGAACCCCTGCACCCAATGGTTTTATATCCGATGAAATCGATAAAGCCCTTCCAACTCGATTCACCACAAACGCCTTCGTATCTGATCCATAAAAACGAACCGAATGGTCCACCCACGCCACACACTGCAACGTATGGAACCCATCCGCCAAATCAACCGGATTCACCCGATACGAATTGACTTTCGAAGCCGCTTCAACCACCCGACCATCCAATAAAAACGTATACCGCCACGAAACATCCCTCAACGGAGTCGTCGCCGTTGCCCGAAACCGAAAAGGCTCCTCCGACAACCGATTCACACCCAACAAACGAACCCGCACCGGCGGCGCATACGGTCGCGCCAACGGATCTCCCAAAAAAAGCTGCTGCAACGGCGATGCCACCGACTGATAGAAACTCTCCAACACAGAACATCCCGCCGTGTAATGCTCAAAAAAGCGCGCCGAAAGAAACTTATTTGCATTCGCATACGGCTCTACCACCGATCCACAGGTCGCCGTGGCACCTGCATCTAACCATGCTGTGCACTTCGTCTGCGGTCGCTGAAACTCCGCCCCCCAACTCGTCAAATGTTCCGCCACTGCACCGGGTGCAAATGAACCCATCTCCGTCGGCGAAACCTGCTCCGCACCACAAAGAAGACCCATAATAGACGACGCCCCCACCGGAAACTCATTCGTCACAACCACCTCCACACGGCGCTCCGCTAACCACTCTTTCGTCGATGCAAACTGCCAATCACGACACGTCGATCTCACATTACTATTGGTCACAAAATAGAGCCCCGCCCGGCGCCCCTGATAATCCGCCTGCTGCCCTCGCTCCAACACCGCCAATACTGAATCCAGAGAACTTCCCCCCGCACCCGTATACCCCAACATCATAGATGGTAAAGGCATGCGCCCACCCAGCCCCGAACGCAACCGCTCAACCGCATCATCCTCACCCACTCGTGAACCCAATCCCGATTTCAAGGCGCCCAACGAGCACGACGGAAAAAGCAACCGCAACCGTTCATTCGGCCCAGCAAAAATCGGAGAATGATATTTCCCTTCCTCAATCAATGCCCCCTCAACCCGGCGATTCTTCAAAAACGTCTGCCCACATATCGAAACCTGCCGCCGATCCGATGCATCCGTCTTAATCCGAATCGGAAAATCCGTTGAATACACCCACGCCAGAATTTGATCCTCAAGCTGACGAGAAACCACCTCCTTCTGAACCGGAATCCAAATCAATTCCTCAAACGTATCGGGATTGCATGTAGCCCGCCCTCCATATACCGATTCTGGGATCGCCAACCGAACGAGATTATCAGCAGGAATACCACGCCGCTCCATAAACGCATTCGCCACCTCCAACGAACCCGCCGAAGATTGATTCGCAATCACCAACACCTCATGCGGCATCTGCGCCATCGCAGAAAACACCCAGCTTAAAACAAAAACAAACCCCCAAAGCAATCGCATCACACCCTCTCCAACTGCTCTATCATCCGCTCTAACCACGCCACTTTCATGCGCTGTAACATCGGACTCGGATGCGCATTTAAGACAGGATGAATCGATGATTCAACCCCCACCATCGGGGCTCCATCCAATCGATCGATACACTGCTCTGCCAAAGGAACCAGTCCCATATCCTGCCCCCAACCAACCAAAATCGGCTCCAAATGTCGCCGCAGTCCCACCGCGCACTCCCGCGACCGCTCTACCGAAAAAAGACTATGCAGTCCCCCCCTCGAATCATCTTCTAACGCATTCACACGCTCCAAAAACGACCCCGACTTCGGATCTCGTAAATCCGATAAATTTAAGACCCGCACGTGCGACCAACCACATGCCACCGCCACCCGCATCACCTGATACTGCGTATTATCCGGCTGCGTCAAAACCAACACCTTCTCCTTCAAGTTCACTTCAGGATATGTTCGCACCTCCGTCTCCCACCCCCCCGATAACGGACGCGACGAACCCGGATTCATCATCACCACCACCGCATCCGCCCGACGCTCCCATAAGCGGTTTGGATCAGAGGCATCCACCTGCCCATCCACAATTTCCAACACACTCCGACACGCATGCTCCTCAGCACCCACCCGCCACGCATAAAAATGACCATAGCAAGCAAACCGCTTCTTCAAGGCCGATGCATACAAAAACTCCACTAATAACTCCCGCCTTTTTGCTTCATTAAAGAACATAATAGCACTATCGTTTCCCCATCATAAAGAAAGATCACGAACCATGCATCTCCTTCTAGACAGTTTAACGGCGTTGATCTTACTCCTCTTTTTGTGGAGCGGATGGATCAACGGTACCCGTATCTCCCTGCTACGTATGCTCCAAGTGATCATCGCTCTCATTGTCGGATTCGTCGCCGGACGCTACCTCGGTAATTGGATTGGAGAATGGGCAAATCGACCCCGAATCGTAACCATTCCAACCGTTGGCCTTTTTAGCGGCACGCTCGCCTATTTCATTTTTCACGTCATCATCACCAATCTCACCGACCAACGTAAAACCCACCTTCAATCCATGCAGCCACTTCGACGATTCATCGACCGAATCGGCGGCATCACACTATCCTCCCTCTCCGCCCTCATCATCATCAGCGCCCTTTTCTGGAGCGCCAACCTCCTCTTTGCACTCACAAAAGCAACCACCCTCCCCGGCGCCGAAAAAAGCATCGCCGCCCAACAAACTGAACTCCTCATCTACCAAACCGCATGCCGCATCGCCGCCACCCAGAACGAAGCGCACCATGCCGTTGCTCTTGCCAACACCATTAGCAAACCCGCCCACACCCTCGCCCTCCCAAAAACGCTCTCGGAAGCTCCAGCCATGCAGCAGCTTCTCAACGATTCCACCATCGGTGCCGACTTACTCAGCGGAGACCCCGCCCGCATTCAACAAAACCCATCCCTAAAAACGCTCTTCTCCGACCAAAAAACCCTCAATCACATCCGTCAAATTGGGCTCTTAACCGGAAAAGAGACCCAAACCAGTATCTGCCTACAACTCGCCCGCATCGGAACCAATCCAACCATTCGAACCGCCCTAAGCAACCTTCAAACACGAGACCTCCTCCATCCCGACCAACTACTTCAACTCATCCGCGATCCCGACTTCGATCTCATCCTTGGCGAATGCCTAAACAACTAAATTAAAACTGAACGAATTCTCTTCCAACGAGTCTACAAACAAAATCATGAAAAAAGGAATCCTTATGAAAGCAATCTGTGCACTCCTCCTGCTTACCCTCGTCGTTACCGGCTGCGCCACAGACGTAGAACGCCTTGATCCCACCGAAATCACCGACCTTTCCGGAAAATGGAACGACACCGACTCCCGTGAAGTCTCCGAAGAAATGATCAAAGATCTATCAACCCGACCCTTCATCGGCATCTACGCTGCCAAACTTGGACACAAACCCACCGTCATTGTCGGAAACATCCGCAACCTAAGCTCCGAGCACATCCAAACCAGCACCTTCATCAAAGATCTCGAACGCGAACTCACCAATAGCGGACGCGTCATCTTTGTCGCCAATCCCTACGAAAGAAACCAACTACGCACAGAACGAAAAGAACAACAAGATTGGGCACGCCCCGAAACCCGCAAGCAAATGCGCGCTGAAACAGGGGCTGATTTTATGCTCATCGGCAGCATCAAAACCATCTTCGACACCGAAAACCGAACCACCGTCAAATTCTATCAAATCGATCTTGAATTGATCGAACTGCAAACCAACGAAAAGCAATGGATCGGAAGTAAAAAAATCAAGAAACAGGTCAAAAAACCATTCTTCCGATGGTAACCCGCAACCCGCATACGCGCGGCGCCCTCATCACCATGGTTCTTCTCACTCTCACCGGGTGTAGCACCTTGCGCACTCATCAGCTCCACTACGGCGGAACTGACACGCTACTTCGCTTAAACGATCCCGCCGCCGCTTTACAACAAATTCAAGCACATACACCCCCCCAAAAAGATCAACTCCTTCACCTCCTCAACGTCGGCATGCTTCAACACTGGAACGGCGAATATCAAGCCAGCAATCAAACCCTCGAACGTGCAAATACCTACTTCGAAAAACAACACACCCATCGCGTTTCCGAACTCCCGCTTCGCATCATCCTCAACGATAATGCCGCTGACTATGCCGGAGATGATGCAGAAGAAATTTATCTTCACATCTTCAAAGCCCTAAACTACATCGCCCTTGATCAACCCGACCAAGCTTGGGTCGAGATTCGTCGAATCGATCAAAAGCTGATCCAACTGCAAACCAAATACACCCAAGCCTACACCGATCTACCCTATACACCAGAAACCTTCACCCCCCCCGAAAACCACCCCTTTCATGAATCCGCACTCGGCCGCTGGCTCGGCATGCTACTTTATCGAAACGATGGACTCTGGGACGATGTCCGGATCGACCACGACCGCCTCCAAATGGCTTTTGCCAAACAACGTGAACTCTACCCCTTCCCCCCGCCCAATCTAGAAAACTTTAACCAAACCATCTCCTCCAAACACGTGCGCCTCAGCCTCATCGGATTTCACGGAAGAACCCCACTCAAAGAAGCCCATGCACTCTACTTACACACCGAAAAAAACCTCGTACTCATCCTCAACACCCAAACCGATGAGCTAGGTCAAAGCGGCCTAACCGGCTGGAATGCCATTCGTTGGCCCGGTATCGATCCCGGACTCCACCTCAAAATAGAACTACCCCGCATCCAATCCCGTCTCAACGAAATCGCCTACATTGAAGCTCAAATCAATCAAGATCCACCCCTACGCCTTCAAAAAATCGAAAGCCTCGAAACCATCAGCCAACAAATCTTCAAACACCGCCAGCCCCTACTTTATATACGCACCCTCACCCGAGCTGCCGGGAAAGGATGGGCTTTCCAAGCCGGAACCAAACCCCTCACCGAAGAAATGAACGACGGATGGGCAACCCTCACTCGACTCGCCGTAGGCACCCTACTCAGTCAAACCGAGCATGCCGACCTTCGAACCGCCCGCTTTTTCCCAGCCACCACCTCCATCGGCGAACTCATTCTACCTACCGGAACGCACACCCTCCAATTTCACTACTACACGGCCGATGGACGTCTCCTTCGAAGCGACCCACCCCGCACCCTCAACCTACAACCAAATCAGCTACACCTCGAACAAGCAGTTTATCTCAATTAAGATCGTCTTTCCTCAGCCAATCACATAGGTTTTCGCCCATGGAATCTGGACTCTATATTGTAGGCACTCCCATCGGCCACCTGCAGGACCTCTCGGCCCGCGCCATCGAAACCCTTGCCAACGCCGACCTCATCTGTGCAGAAGACACCCGCCATACTCGCCGACTCACCGATCGCTATCAAATTGAAACCCGCCTCATAAGCTATCACAAATTCAACGAAGCCCAGCGAAGCGAACACATTCTCCAACGCATTCAAAGCGGCGAAGCCATCGCCTTGGTCTCCGATTCCGGCATGCCCGGTATATCCGACCCCGGATCCCGACTCATTCAAGCCTGCCGCCATGCCAATCTGTCCATCACCTCCGTCCCCGGTCCCACCGCTCTCACCACCGCCATTGCCCTCAGCGGCATCGGCGAGAACGGATTTGTTTTTGCCGGCTTTCTACCCCACAAAAGCGGGGGTCGTGAACGCGAGCTCAAGCGTTGGAGTGATATGCACATCCCCGTCGTCTTCTACGAATCCCCCTACCGCCTGCTTAAATTAATGGGCGAAATCGAGCAACACCTCAGCCCAAACCGAACTGTTTTTGTCGCTCGCGAACTCACGAAAAAACACGAAGAACAACTCCAAGGAACTCCCGCCGAAATTCAAGCCGCCTTCCAAAATCGTAACGTCAAAGGCGAACTCGTCATCGTGTTGCACCCCCTTTCATCCGCTACTTCCAAGAACAAACAAACACGTTGACCTCCCTCCCCCGAGTGCTACACTTCCCCATATCGTCACGGGAGAGAGAATTTGACGAATTCCGACCGACAAGACAATCTCACGGCAGCTGAAGTAGACCATAAGGTCTACATCTGCCTCTATGGCCGAGGCTCCTTCCGCATCAGCCCCTCCCTCAAAACCTTCATCAAGAAAAAAATCGAAACCCCCGATCTCACGCACATCTATCTGAACATGAATGATTGCGAAGGCATGGATAGCACCTTCATGGGTGTCCTTGCAGGATTAGCCTGTCTCATCAAAGCACGCCCCCAACTCTGCTTCCAGCTCACTCATCTCTCCAAAAAAAATGAAGACCTACTCATCACACTCGGCGTCAATCGTGTACTCGATTATCACCGGGCCTCCGATACCGAAAATCCAGAACTTCGTCCCCAACCTCAACTAGAACTCTCGATAGAAACCAACTCAAAAATAACCGCAGAAACATCCCTAGAAGCCCATCAAAACCTCGCCAACATAGACGCAAAAAATCGCCTCGAATTTAAATCCGTTATCGAACTCCTTCAAGCCGACCTCGACCAACTCAATGGAGAATAAATGAATCCACCTTCACTCCACCTAGCTGGCATCGGCATCCCCACGATAACCCTCATCCTCCTATTAATCATAGGCCTACTTTCCCAACGCAAGCGATATCAAGCACTCGCAGCCGAACACCGCACACTCCTACAAGAAAAAGAAGCGGCACTAGGATTTGTACAGAACGTTGGATCCGTTTTTGCCGACGCCGAAACGGTCGAGATGAACCAACTACTCGAACGCGTTCTTCACTATGCCGTTCGAACCTGTAAAGCCGGATCCGGTGCCATCTACCTCCGTGATAACCAAAAAAAGACCCTTTCAGCCCGGGCCCTCTCCGGGGTCATGCCCCCACTATTTGAGGTAGAACCCACCGCACTCCAAGTCGGATCCGACACCACCCAACAACTCCACACCCTACTCACCGAAAAAACACTCGCCCTCGGTGAAACGCTGATTGGCGAAGTCGCCCTCAAAGGAAACTCCGAACACATCTACGATGCCGAAATGGATGTCCGCGTTCCACAAACCCCCATCGAATTTCTCCGCATTCGAACCCTCCTACTCGTTCCCATGCGATTTGGAGACGATGTTATCGGCGTCATGATTCTCGCCAACCGAACCGGCAACAGCCGATTTGCCAATTCCGATCTAAACTTAGCCCAAGCCCTTGCCGCCCAAGCCTCCGTACCGATTCATTATGCCGGTCTCCAAGAAGCCCTCGAACAAAAACGCCAACTCGACCGCGACATGCAGATCGCCCGACAAATCCAACACTCTCTTCTCCCCCAATCTCTCCCTTGGCTTCCCACCGTCGACGTCGCCGGCTTTAACCACCCCGCCCTCGATATTGGAGGCGATTATTACGATGTCATCGAAATCGACGAAAAACACATTGGCCTCGTCATCGCCGATGTAAGCGGCAAAGGAATTGGAGGCGCCCTCATGATGGCCGTCTGCCGGAGCGTACTCCAAGCCAACGCCCAAAACGAATATGATCCCGCCAGCATGCTCACCTCTCTCAACCAGACCCTCAGCGTCAACCTCGCAGAAGATATGTTTATTAGCATGCTCTACATGGTCTTAAATACCGAAACCCACTTGCTCAGCTATGCTCGTGCCGGCCACGAAGCCCCACTTATTCTCCATAAAGACACGACCGAAATGGATCGCCAAGAAACCGCTGGTATTGCCATCGGCTTGATTGATACCCCTACCTTCTCTTCCATCACCGAAACACGAAATGTTCAGCTCAAATCAGGCGACTTAGTCGTAACCTATACCGATGGCATTACCGAAGCCATGAACGAACAAAACCAAGAATGGGGTCTATCGCAACTTATCGAATCCATTCAAACACACCAAAAAGACACCGCTTCAGATTTGCTCGACCACATCGAAGCCGACGTCCTCAGCTTTGTCGGTAACACCCCCCAATACGACGACATGACGATGCTCGCCATTCAAATCCGATAACGATCTGCACAACCAGGGTTCTTTCGGTTTCTTGTTGATCCTTCTTAAGATCTCCAATAGTTTGCTTTTTTTAATTGGTTGGTCACCGGAAAGTGCCGTGAAAATCGGCCGCTGACGCGCAACTGTAACTGCCTGCGGGCAGAAGCCAGAAAACGAGCCATCCTGTACATATAACCTCAAACCGCCTCGCGACATGGGCAGGAGAAAAAAATGAAATCGATCCACTGGATTGCTTTAGCAATCGTAGCAACAACCACGCATACCTATGCCATTGAAACCATGGATGAACTCATCGTTCAGTCCACTCGTATCGAGACCCCCCTCAGCCTAATGAGCTCCTCCGTGGAGATTATTACTGAGGAACAACTCAAGCAAAGTGGAGTTCCCTTTGTCTCAGAAGCACTCGAACAGCTATCTGGAATCCAAGTTACACGCGATGGAGGTGCAGGCCAATCCACTTCCATTTATCTTCGAGGTGCTAAACCCCAACACACGCTTGTGCTAATCGATGGCGTCCGCATGAACGGACAGCTTGATCTCAATGGCTATGATCTCGCAAATTTAGAAGTTAATAACATCGAAAAAATCGAAGTGCTCAAAGGCCCACAAAGTGCTCTATACGGATCCGATGCCATGGCTGGCGTGATTAACATCATAACCAAATCGGAACGAGGACCCATAAAAGGTTCCATAACCACCGAAATTGGAAGCTATGAAAGCCGCCGGACAGTGGCAACGGCAGGCGGCGGAACCGACGTCTTTTATTTCAGCTTAGCCGCATCCATATTCGATCAAAAAGGATTCTCCGCATCAAAAAACAATACCGATCGAGATGGTCTACTCAACAAAACATTCTCTGCTAACATCGGCGGTAAAATTAAAACAGGAACCGAATGGAAAGCCGTAGTTCGTCACCTTCAAGCAAACGCGGAATACGATCAATTCTCACCGACCGATGCGTATGAAAAAGAACAACTCAACAGTCGCGTTCATTTCAGTCAGCAAGCGCTCAACGACCAACTCACCTTCAATGCAAGCATTTCCTATCTAGCGTTAGAACGTTTTCAGGCATCAACTCAATTCGACTCGGAAACACTCTCATCGGATGTAAATATACTTGCGCAGCACGCGCTCGCAAATGGGCTCTTCGGAATCGATACCAGTGAAGATACGTATAAAGTGACTGGCTCTGAACAGATTGAAGGCGACTTAAACAATGTAGGGATCTACTCAATTCTCAACATTCATCCCATCACACCCCTCAACCTAACTCTCTCAGGTCGGCGGGATAATCATAGTCGATTCGGAAATAAAACAACCTCTCAGGTAGCTGCTAACTACCAGCTACTTGACAATAGTACAATCTTGCGAGGAGCCTACGGTACCGGATTTAAAGCCCCCAACTCCTATCACCTCTCCTATAATAACCAGCTTCAGCCCGAAGAGAGTTGGGGATGGGAAGTAGGAATTGATCAACCTTTACTAGATACACTGATGCTTAACATCACCTACTTCAAAAAAGAGTATGCAAACTTTATTGACTGGCGAGACGTTAATCAAGACACCGATTACGGTAGCAGTGCCGGTCCCGGTGACACCTATTATCTAAATGATAAAGACGACACATACGCCAACTATGCCGATGCCAACACCAAAGGCATGGAAGTGACGATTAATATCTATCCCGCAGATTCGATTCAAGTCGACCTCGGCTATACCCGACTCAATAACAGTAGTTCAGACTCCTCCTTCACACGCAAACGCCCGAAGCATAAAGTCAACGCATCCCTGAACTATCAAGCCAATGAAAAATGGAACTTCTCCACATACGCGGCATATCTCAGTCGCCGCCAAGACACGACTCTACTCAAAGCGTACACGATCGTGAATGTGAGTGCGCGTTATGCCGCTTCAGAAAAATTGGAATTCTTTGGAAGGGTGGAGAATGCAACCGATACGAATTATGAAGTCGTATCCAATTACAACACCCCTGGATTATCTTTTTATGGCGGGATGCGCGTCCAGTTCTAATCAAAAATAACCACACTTAATCGTGTTCAATGCGGGTGGTTATTTCTAACGCCCGCTTTTTCATTTTTACTACACGACTCGGAAATTGATCAGCTAGATTGATCTTTTCACCCGGATCATTCCGCAAATCATACAGCTCCGGTTCCATCGTTTCGGGATCATAATTCCAACCCATCTCTGCGTTAAACGAAGCATTCACGGGCACGTTATAAATTAGCTTCCAATTCCCCATTCGAATCGCTGCCGCTTTTCCATCAAATCCATAATAGATCCACGACTCATGAAGATGATCTCTTTCCCCAAGCACCAACGGGGCTAAACTGATTCCATCCAATTCCTGTTCAGGTTCACGATCAAGCAAGTCCGCAACAAACGGAAAAATATCTAAGGTCGATGCAACTGCTGTGCATGTTTGAGCGGGCTTGATTCGATCCGGCCATCGCACCACGCACGGTACACGCACCCCCCCTTCGAACACACTACCCTTGCCCCCCTTCAGCGGATGGGCACGACCCCCTTGAGCACCAAACTTTAACCAAGGACCGTTATCTGATGTAAAAATAACTAATGTGTTTTCCGCCACGCCCATACGCTCAAGTGCCGCTAACACCTGCCCCGTCGAGGCATCCAACTCCTCAATTACATCACCATACAGACCCGCTTTACTTCTTCCTGCATAGGCCTCCGAAACATAGAGCGGAATATGCGGCATCGGATGCGCCAAATAAAGAAAGAAGGGCTCTTCTCCACTTGTTTCAATAAAACGGATTGCTTCATCCGTTAGCCGCTTTGTCAGTGTCGACTGGTCAGCAGGAAACTCAATCATCTGCGTATCCCTCATCAAAGGCACCCAATTATGATATGGTTTATTTGTTGCATCCCATTTATGGGAAGAGAGCTCTCGCAATTCGACCAACTGTTCTGAAGTAACGCCTTCTCGCAAAAGCAGTTCCTGCGCCACTTCCAACTCCGGAGCCATCCACATATCATTACTAAACGGAATTCCATAAAAAGAATCAAACCCATGCGCCGTGGGTAGATATTTTTTTTGATGCCCCAAATGCCACTTACCAACACACGCCGTTCGATATCCAGCCATCTTCATCAACTCCGCAAGCGTCTGCTCTTTCGGAGGCAATCCATGATCTCCTGAATGCGGAAATAAAACGCTTTTGGCTAACCCCATTCGAACCGGATATCGCCCCGTCAGCAACCCCGCCCGAGAAGGCGAACATACCGAGGCAACCACATAAAAATCAGTAAACCGCATCCCCTCCTTAGCAAGCTGATCGAGATACGGGGTTCGAATATCAGGCGAGCCATAACAACCCACGTCTTGGTATCCCTGATCATCTGTAAAAATGATTACCACATTCGGCTTCTCTCTACTGCTTGTTGGCAGGCTACCCGCCCAAGCACCACTCACGCAGAGCAGAACCAAAAGAAAACGCAAGCACATCATATAAAGCCTCACGAATCTCTTTCTAAAAATTCGGCAATCAGTTGTCTTACACCTACAGCACGACCCGCCTCATGCCCCGCCTTCAACACCTTTACATGTGTTACATTTGAATCCACATACCGATACAACAAACAGGACAAATCATCTGGATACGGTTTCCCTCTACCCGCCTCTATCTGCTTTCCTCGATAGCCATTCACCTGTGCCCACAAAAAAGCACTCTGCTCTGCCGGCAAAAAACGATACCCCACAACCCCTTGACCGCCCTCATATGGGATCATCGGGTCTTTTTCCCCTGAGATCGTTAAAAAACGCCGCCCCGATGGAGGTTGGATCTTCTTGCTGTATTGATTCCCCCCATCAGGATCATACCAAAAAGAACCAGCGCGATACTGCTCTTCGACTAATTGAGAAACCACCGATATTCCCGCCTGAAAATCCGAAATCGAAAGTTCAATCATCAATCGATTTAGCAAAGCACTTCCATTCGACATGCCCATAATCGTGATCCGTTTAGCGTCTACATTCGAAAACGTTTTCACGTGATCTAAGATCGCTTTAATAAACGCAACGTCTGGCGCCTTACTTCTTTGACGACTCACATTCCATTGGCGATCATATCCATCTGGTGCGATTAATATATGCGATGATTTATGAGAAAAATTGCGCAACATGGGCTTACCTTGACCACCCGATCCATGCAACTTAATTAAAACAGGAAAAGGTCCTTTTCCCGTCGGAACCAACACATGATACGAACGCTCAAACACTGTCTCCTGCGACCAACTTTGTTCAACCGTATATGATCCACTTTGTAACGAAACATCCGCTATCAAACTAAAGACGCATCCCATCAACGAAACGACACATACTCCATATATATTTATTTTTATCGTCTGTTTACTCTGCATCCACTCGCACCAAATCGACCTGCACTGGCTTCTCCGCATTATCAAGCAAATCAAAATCAGCACGATAACGAACCCCTTCATGCTCCACCTTTAATTGATACGTGCCACGAAACCCCTTCAACGGAACTTCTCCAGCCGCCTTCAATCGTCCGCGAACATGGGTATGCCACTCCTCATTAATTAATCGATTCAGCTCTTTTGCCACCGGCTTAACTCGACCTTTCTCATCGAATAAACCACCCGGCAACCCCCGCCAAACTCCTACATCAGAAAGCGCCCACCAGACAATCGTATTCACGGAAGGATGACTAAAAGCCAATGTATAAAAATCTCGAGCATACGCTGCCTGTCGCTGCATTAATGCTTGCGTACTTTTCTGTTGCTCGGGTTTCTCACCCGCCCGTCGCTGAGTCATACGCTTCTCTTCCCACGCCTGCATCTCCACCCAATCCGCCACACCCTCACAACTCAGGATCGTTACCTCCGTAAAGTGAATAGGAATATCATAGGCTCCATACGCTTCCATGAGATCCCACATATACTCCTCCGTCCAAATTGAATTTGCATCCTGCATATGTGACTGAAGACCAATCCCTCGAATCGGCACCCCACGCTCTAAACACGTTTGAATCATCTGATGATACGAAGGATGATCTAAATTAAAATGATTCACCAACCCATCCGCTTCCGGTCGGATTCGTTGAATCAAGAGCGCTAACTTTTCAGTTACACTCGCAGGCCCCCCTTCCAGATCCATCCACCGCCGAATCCCAAGCTGCGTATCATGCAACCCCGGAATGCCCTCCCATACCGGTGCCTCGTTATAAATATCCCATTCATCTATCTCCGGATAAAGGGTCAATAAGCGCTCAGCATGTTGCATAATATCATCACCAATTTCTGCCGCATCCCGCTCTTTATCTTCAATCCAATCAGGAATAACATTATGCCAAACCAACGGATGCCCCCGCACCCGCTTCCCTTTTTCATGAGCCCAATCGAGTGGCTGTTGAGAATGCTTCCGCAACCTCCATTCCCCTTGGCGTGTTTCATTTCCCCGCCAATAAAACGCCACCGTTATATAGTTAAAGAGGCGGTCCACCTGCTCTAAAATATCATGATACGTGGGCTCTTTATACAACACATAACTTCCCGCCAAGGAGACCCCAAATTGAAACGCATGCTCCTGGAGTTCTAGCTCCACCAACGAACCCGATGGCAACAAAGTTCCACCCGGCAAATGAACCTGCAAATCCACCCTTGCCATTCGGTGCTTTTCAATTCGCTCCTGCGCACCCGACAACGTCCATGGCGTATGTCGTTCTGAAGCCCCCTCAGACGTATTCGCTAAACCCAAAACAAGAGCTAAGCTCAACCAACTTAATCGAACATAATAGAATCCATTCATCCCGTGGACCCTAAACAGGGTGAGAAAAAGTTCAATCCTCAAAATAAATCAATGCCTCTTCATTTATGAAAGCAGCAACCCACATCGCCTAGTTCGAAATCCACATCGACTGATACGGCGCCAACTCCAAATTCCCCGCAGACTCAGTGAACACACGATCACTCAACAAATCATGCCAACTTTCTGTTCCAATCAAGTTAAGCTCCAAAAGAGGAATGGTTTGAACACGATCCGTAATATTATTCAGCACAAAAATACACTGATTCCGATTCTCACTCTCCCGCCAAAAAGCAAAAATACCCGATCCAAAATGCAAGGTCAACTGCGTTGCGTTTGGATGAAACGCCTCCTGCTCTCGTCGAATTTCAACGCGTCGATTTAACTCATCAAACAGCCGTTTAGAAGGATGCTCCTGATCACTCAACGCATCTCGTAACGCCTGCTCCTCCCAAACCCGACGATTAATCGAGCGTGGATGTCCCGTCTCTTCCACCCGCTCATAATCATTTTCAGATCCAAGGAAGCTGTGAATATAGATCCCCGGAATACCCTCTAACGCTAAGAGAATCGTATGAGCCGCAATCATCCGATCCACCTGAAACGCATCCTCTCCCCCCTCAATCGTACCTTTAAATGCATCAAACAAACTGATATTCGCCTCATAAGGCGATTCCGTTCCATCTGGCTTTGTCCGATGCGAAATATGCCCACCAAATTGTTTCAATGTTGCCAACAACGCCGTCTGCTCCTCCTCCGCTAAAAGACCCTCAATCGGACGTACCCCAATGCCATCATGCGACGCAATGAAGTTGAAATAACTACGCCCATGACGCGCAGGCGGCATCGACATCATCCAGCTTTTCAAGTAGGTCGAATCCCCACTTAATAACGTGTAAATCAAAAGTGGAGGTAACGAAAAATTATAAATCAGATGCGCTTCATTATCGTTACCAAAATAACTCAAATTTTCCCGATTCGGCACATTTGTTTCCGTAATCACCACCGCATCCGGATTCATATGCTCCAGCAATAACCGAATCAACTTAACCAATTCATGTGTCTGCTCCAAATGCACACAGGACGTCCCCGACTGTTTCCACAAAAAAGCCACCGCATCCAACCGGAAATAGCGAATGCCATGATCCACATACGAACGCAAGATACGGCACATTTCCAATAACACCTCAGGATTCGCATAATTTAAATCAACCTGATCCGCACTAAACGTACACCACACCTTCCGTTTCTTCCCCCTTCCATCCTCAAACGACTGCAACAAATCACTCGACCGCGGTCGCACCACCTCCGCTATATTGAACGACCGATCCGGCTCCATAAAATACCCCTTACCCGGCGCACGATCCTCCAGAAAATTTTCAAACCATTTCGACTTTGCCGAACAATGATTGAGCACCAAATCCGCCATCAACTGCACCGACTCACCTAGCTCAGACACATCGTCCCAACTACCCAGCTCAGGATTCACCGCATCATAATCAATGACCGAAAAACCATCATCCGAGCTATACGGATAAAACGGCAACAGATGCACCACATTCACACTCCGGCTTAAATGATTTCGTACAAAACGATTCAACGTCACCAACGGCGCTTCATCCGGCTTTTGGATAGAATCCCCATACGAAATTAAAACCACATCGTTCTCACTCCACGGACTCCGACCCCGAAGATCCGTATATCTTTTCCCCTCCAAGCCACTCGCAGATAAAATTTCCTCACTCAACGCACTCACATCATACGTATCTCCGTAAATCGCCTGCAACTGACCCGCCAAC
>ERZ802830.1618-NODE-1618-length-21299-cov-6.2355_pt1 | contig 21299 bp, 16 predicted proteins | sample MGYA00345654_ERZ802830 | MGnify/ENA primary metagenome ERZ802830 (study PRJEB30503, sample SAMEA104212375) | marine metagenome | biome: Westerlies Biome; feature: [SRF] surface water layer (ENVO:00010504) within the epipelagic zone...; material: water...
GTCCGGTGAGTTGGGCCGCATCGCCGCCCAGACAGCGAAGCAGGTGATCGTTCAGAAAGTTCGAGAAGCTGAACGAGCTCAGGTTGTAGAAGTGTATGAGTCACGGATGAACGAGCTGCTCAGCGGAACGGTAAAAAAGCTGGGTCGCGACAGCGTGATCGTCGATCTTGGCAATAATGCAGAAGCCATACTGACCCGGGAGCACCTCATACCTCGCGAGGTTTTTCGCGTCGGCGATCGTCTGCGCGCCATGCTGGTCGAAATCCGACCTGATAACCGCGGTCCTCAGTTAGTCCTTTCACGAACGGCCCCATCGATGCTGATAGAACTCTTCAAAGTGGAAGTGCCGGAAATTGCCGAAGACGTAATCCAAATCTTGGGCGCTGCCCGGGACCCAGGTTCGCGCGCAAAAATTGCCGTTCAAACAAACGATGGCCGCATAGATCCCGTTGGCGCCTGCGTCGGCATGCGTGGATCACGGGTGCAGGCCGTTTCAGGCGAACTTGCCGGTGAGCGTATAGACATCGTGCTATGGGATGAAAATCCGGCGCAGCTGACAATTAACGCCATGGCACCCGCTGAAGTCGCTTCGATCGTTTTGGATGAAGAAACGCACAGCATGGATATTGCGGTGACTGAATCAAATCTTGCCCAGGCGATTGGGCGCGGCGGTCAGAATGTGCGCCTTGCAAGCGACCTTTGCGGTTGGTCGCTCAATATCATGACGGAAGAAGAAGCCGCACAAAAACTCGAAGAAGAAGCCAGCAAGTTTGTAGGTGAATTCATTGAGTACCTAGCCGTAGACGACGACGTTGCGGAGGTGCTGGTGGAAGAGGGTTTTACTACCTTGGAAGAAGTTGCCTACGTGCCAATGGAAGAAATGCTGGCGATAGAAGGTTTTGATGAGGAAATCGTCAACGAGCTGCGCAATCGCGCTAAAGACGCACTGCTGACTAAGGCGATTGCGAGTGAAGAAGCCTTTGGTGATGCGAAACCCGCTGATGATCTGCTTGAGATGCGCACGATGACTCGGGAGCTGGCGTTTCAGCTGGCGAACAGCGAAGTGGTGACGATGGAAGATTTGGCCGAGCTCGCTGTGCCAGAGCTGCTCGATATTGTTCCTGATCTTTCTGAGGATGAAGCGGCGCAGCTAATCATGATCGCTCGGGAACCATGGTTTGCTGAAGCTGAAGAAGCCGATGCTGAATCAGCATGAGAGCAAGCAGAAAGTGGCAACAGACAGTGAATTAGATACGCGAAGAATCGCCGAGCAGGCGATGTGTGCTCGGTAGGAGTGATTGATGGCTGAAGTAACGGTTAAACAACTTGCAGATGCGGTAGGCGCTCCAGTGGATCGTCTGCTGACACAAATGCAGCAGGCAGGTTTGTCGCACAAGAGCGAAGGTGAGTCCGTTAGCGAGCAAGAAAAGCAGACCTTGCTAGCCTATTTGAAGGGCAATAAAGGTGACGCTGCAAAGCCCGCGGGTAAAATTACGCTCAAACGCAAAAGCACCGGCACACTTAAGTCGGGGCAAGGTCGCGCGGGTCGTGACGTGACCGTAGAAGTACGGCGCAAGCGTACCTATGTAAAGCGCTCTGAGACGGTGCCGGAAGCCGAGTCGGAAGCGCCGGAACCCGTGGTTTCGCAGAGCGAGCTGGAAGCCCAGCGGATTCATGAACAGGAGCAGGCACGGAAGGAAGCTGAAGAGCAGACGCGATTAGCAGAAGCTGAGCGCAAGGCTGAAGCTGAACGCCGAGCCGAGGAAGAAAAGCGTAAACAAGACGAGCTCGAGCGCCAACAGCAAGAACAGCGCGCGGCGGAAGAAAAGAAAGCGAGTCAACCGGAAGCTGCGCCGATGTCTGCAGCGGATGTTCAGGCCAAAGAGCAATCAGAGCAGCGGGGCGGTAAGCGCTCTCGCGGCAGAGAGCGGTCGTCTGGAACTCCGGAGAAAGGGCGTCGTCGAGAGCTAAGCCTGAAGTCAGAGCGGCGCACCAAACGCCGCGCACCGCAGCGCGATGTTGCGCTTAAAGTAGATCAGCAGGGTGGTGAGTTTAAGCCAGAGGAATTTATTTCAAGAGAAGTTGAGGTCGGTGAGGTAATCACCGTTGGTCAACTCGCTGCAGGTATGGCGGTTAAGGCCGGCGAGGTTATCAAGGTGCTGATGGGCTTGGGCGTTATGGCGACGATCAATCAAGCCATTGACCAAGATACCGCAACGCTGGTTGTAGAAGAGATGGGTCACCGCATCAAATTTGTCAGTGAGGATGTGCTGGAAGAGCAGCTGGAAGCCTCCTTGGTTATCGAGGGTGAGACTACAAGCCGGGCTCCAGTGGTAACCGTTATGGGGCATGTCGATCACGGCAAGACCTCTATTTTGGATCACATCAGAAATGCGCGAGTCACCTCCGGTGAGGCCGGCGGGATTACCCAGCATATCGGCGCCTACAGCGTAAACACGGCTAATGGCCAGATCACCTTTATCGACACGCCAGGTCACGCGGCCTTTACCTCCATGCGTGCTCGCGGCGCCAAGGTAACCGACATCGTGATTTTGGTTGTGGCAGCAGATGATGGCGTCATGCCCCAGACCGAAGAGGCGATACAGCATGCCAAGGCTGCCGAGGTGCCAATCATCGTGGCAATCAACAAGATGGACTTGGAAGGTGCTGACCCAGACCGGGTCACCAATGAATTAGCAAGCAAGGATCTGGTGCCCGAGGCCTGGGGCGGCGATGTTCAGTTCAAGCAGGTATCGGCTATTACCGGCGAGGGTATGGACGAGCTCTTGGAAGCAATTTCCCTGCAGGCGGAACTATCGGAACTTACCGCGATTAATGAGGCCCCGGCACAAGGTGTTGTGGTCGAATCCCGCCTTGATCGTGGTCGCGGGCCAGTGGCAACGGTGTTGATTCAAAACGGTCAGTTAAAACAGGGCGACATCGTGATCGCTGGTGAGTTCTATGGTCGGGTTCGCGCAATGTTGAACGATACCGGCGCGAACACAAAAGAAGCTGGCCCTTCGCAACCTGTAGAGCTGCTCGGCCTGAATGGCACCCCAGGCGCTGGCGATGAATTTGCTGTAGCAGCGGACGAGCGCTCGGCTCGCGAGTTGGCTGAGTTCCGCCGGGACAAAATGCAGGAGCGCATTCAAGCGACACAGCAAGCCGCTAAATTGGACAACATGTTTGCCAATATGGTCGAGGGCGAAAAACGCATACTTAAGCTGGTCGTAAAAACAGACGTGCGCGGCAGTCTCGAAGCGATCGTACAGGCGATGTCAGAGCTGGGTAACGACGAAGTCGCCGTGCAGGTACTGGGTTCCGGCGTTGGCGGCATTTCTGAGTCAGATGCCACCATGGCAGCGACTTATGGCGCAACGGTATTTGGGTTTAACGTGCGCGCGGACAAGACCGCCAAAATACTGCTTGAACGAGAAGGGGTGGAGCTACGTTATTACAGCGTTATTTACGAGCTGATTGATGATGTGAAGGCCGCACTTTCAGGAATGTTGTCACCGGAAATTCGCGAAGAGATTGTGGGCACTGCCGAGGTGCGCGATGTATTCCGATCCCCTCGATTTGGTCAAATTGCTGGCTGTATGGTTATTGAGGGTACCGTCTATCGCAACAAACCCATTCGAGTCTTACGCGATAACGTGGTGATTTATGAAGGTGAACTAGAATCCCTGCGACGCTTTAAAGACGATGTCAGTGACGTTCGCAACGGCACGGAATGTGGTATCGGCGTACGTAACTACAATGACGTCAGAGCCGGCGACCTCATTGAAGTTTTTGACACTAAGGAAATTGCACGCTCGCTTTAGAGCCGCGAGCGTCAATAAACCGGCATGTCCAGAGATCTTCGAGTTGCAGACTTTGTTCGCGATGAGGTGTCGCGTATTTTGCAGCGGGACATGCGGGATCCGCGTGTGGGAAGTTTCGTTAGCGTGAATGACGTCAAAGTGAGTAAGGATCTCTCCTATGCCGAAATTTACGTGTCATCTTTGCAGGCGAATGATGCCAAGGCCCAGGCTGAGCTGGTCGACGTACTGAATCGGGCGGCGGGGTTTTTTCGCACTGAGCTATCTAAGCGCCACACTATGCGCACAACACCCAAGCCACGTTTTCACTACGACGAGTTGGTAGAGCGAGGTCCGCGGCTCGAAGAGCTAATCGGAAAGGCTGTGACGCAAGATCAGCAGCGCGCGGAGGTGACCGTTGACGAATCGTCTCCTGGGCAGCACGGCGACTCTTAGGCCTTGGCTAGGAGGCGCAAGGGAAGACCGGTTAATGGAATACTGGTCGTGGATAAACCCGCAGGCATCTCGTCCAATGATGTTGTGCAACAGGCGAAGCGCTTGTTTGGCGCGCAAAAGGTAGGACACACGGGCAGTCTGGATCCGTTGGCAACAGGTGTTCTGCCCCTGTGTTTTGGTGAAGCCACGAAATTTTCGCAGTACTTGCTGGATGCTAGCAAAACCTATTGGACGCGTATCCGGCTTGGTGTTTCGACGGAGACAGGAGACGCGGATGGTGAGGTTATCGCGCAGGTAGATGCCACCGCGATTACTCAGACGCAAGTGTCTGATGCACTCGAGACATTTGTTGGCGAAATTGAGCAAATTCCGTCGATGTATTCGGCCCTCAAGCACCAAGGTCAGCCGCTTTATAAGCTGGCGCGTCAAGGTATTGAGGTAGAGCGTGCTCCGCGAACGGTGACAATTTACAGCGCTGAACTTTTGCAATTTGCTGAGGCATATATAGAGTTGCGCGTTCACTGCAGCAAGGGCACCTACATTCGCAGTTTGGCGGAAGATTTGGGGGCGGCCTTGGGGTGCGGTGGGCATGTGAGCGCGCTTCGCCGACTGGCGGCGGGACCGTATGCCGAGGCTCAGGCGGTCACATTGGAGCAGGTGAGCGAAATCGGTGATCCGCAAGAAATGGATGCTCTGCTGTTACCGGTTGCCAGCGCCGTAGGTTCGTGGCCATCGGTACGATTGCATGAAGATACCGCTCACTATGTGAGGCAGGGACAGCCCGTGCAGGTGGCCCATGCGCCAACAGATGGCTGGGTACAGATATTTGAATCTGCTGAGGAAGATCGTTTCCTTGGCGTAGGAGAAGTTTTGACTGATGGGCGGATAGCCCCAAGACGGCTGGTTGCCAGCAATTAGTCAAGATGACGCATCAAGACTGTCAATACGCGCGGTTTTCGATGTAACAAGTAATAGCGTATTTAGGAGTAGTAGAAATGGCACTAACAGCCGTAGCAAAAGCAGAAATCGTTAAGGAGTATCAACTCGAAGACGGTGATACGGGTTCTCCCGAAGTGCAGGTCGCACTGTTGACTCATAACATCAACACCTTGCAAGACCACTTCAAGGAGCACCACAAAGACCACCACTCCCGTCGTGGTCTCATTCGTATGGTAAACCAGCGCCGGAAACTTCTGGATTATCTGAAGAAAAAAGACGTAGGTCGCTACAGCGATTTGATTAAGCGACTTGGATTACGTCGATAGGAATTGCCCCCCGCAATGGCGGAACATTGCCCAACCAGAGTCAACGATGCGTCACCAAGGAGAAAGTCGTGGCGCCAGGATGCACCCTTTGTCGTTCTATAGGTTCGGCAGGGCCCTGATCGGGCAATAGCACGCTAGGTGGGAGCATGTGTTGGATAGATTGACTATCCCATGCGTTAGAAACGTAAGAAAAGTAGAGAAAGTAAAAGTAGAAGTATGCAGATCCAATTGGAGGAATCAGCTTGAACCCCATTTATAAAGAATTTCAGTATGGCGACGAAACCGTTGTCATGGAAACCAACAAGGTAGCGAAGCAGGCCACGGGCTCTGTCACCGTAACCATTGGCAGCACCGTGGTATTAACCACGGTTGTTGGCGCAAAAAGTCCCCGGCCCGGTCAAGACTTTTTCCCGCTGACCGTAAACTATCAAGAGAAGACCTATGCAGCGGGCAAAATCCCCGGCGGTTTTTTTCGCCGTGAAGGTCGGCCAAGCGAAAAAGAAACCCTGACTTGTCGTTTGATCGATCGTCCGATTCGTCCCTTGTTCCCTAAGGGCTTCATGAATGAAGTGCAGGTGGTTTGTACCGTACTTTCTGCAGATAAGGATCAAGATCCTGATATCGCTGCCATGATCGGTACTTCCGCAGCCCTCGCGATTTCGGGCATTCCCTTTAGTGGTCCGCTCGGTGCGGCTCGTGTTGGCTACATCGATGGTAACTTCATACTCAATCCGGGTTACGAGACGCTAAAAGAGTCCATGCTCAATATGACCGTCGCGGGCACAGAATCAGCGGTTTTGATGGTGGAGTCAGAAGCCAAAGAAATGACCGAGGACGAAATGCTAGGTGCGGTGCTATTCGGTCACCAGGAAATGCAGGCCATTATTAAGGCAGTCGCTGAACTAGCCACACAAGCCGGCAAAGAGCCTTGGGATTGGCAGGCTGCCGCGAAGGATGAGAGTCTGCAGGAAACGGTTGCATCTGCTATCAAGGCCGATCTTGGCGAGGCGTATCGCATCTCCGATAAGATGGAGCGCCAGACTGCGGTTTCCGCGCTGCGTCAAAAAGCCGTGGAGCAAATAGCCGGCGAGGATGCCGACTACAGTTCAGATGAGGTCTCAGACACCTTTGCTCGAGTTGAAAAGGATTTGGTTCGCCAGCGCGTGCTGAACGGCGAGCCTCGCATCGATGGTCGCGATCTACGTACGGTTCGACCCATTGAAGTTGAAGTTGGCGTACTGCCCAAGGCTCACGGCTCAGCGCTGTTCACTCGTGGTGAGACCCAGGCGCTCGTGGTCGCCACCCTGGGCACTCTACGCGATGCCGCCTTGATCGATGCCCTGGAAGGTTCGTACAAGGACACCTTCATGCTGCACTACAACTTCCCGCCATACAGCGTTGGTGAGGCCGGTTTTATGAGCGGCCCCAAGCGTCGCGAGATTGGCCACGGAAAGTTGGCTCGTCGAGGTGTGTCTGCATCTCTGCCGAACGCCGACGACTTTCCTTACACGATCCGCGTGGTGTCGGAGATTACCGAGTCCAATGGCTCTAGCTCCATGGCTAGTGTTTGCGGTACATCACTGGCATTGATGGATGCAGGTGTGCCCGTAACGGCTCCTGTTGCAGGTGTCGCCATGGGTCTGGTGAAAGAGGGAAATCGCTACGCGGTTTTGACTGACATTCTGGGTGATGAAGATCATTTAGGCGACATGGACTTTAAAGTCGCTGGGACCAACAAAGGCGTTACGGCGCTGCAGATGGACATTAAGATCGAAGGCATCACCGAAGAGATTATGGAAGCGGCCCTCGCCCAGGCTCATGAAGCGCGTATTCATATTCTTGGCGAAATGAACAAAGTGATCAGCGAGTCTCGTGCGGAGCTATCAGCCAATGCACCAGCCATGGTGACGATGAATGTTCATCCCGACAAGATCCGCGACATTATTGGCAAGGGCGGTGCGACCATCCGCTCCATCGTCGAAGAAACCGGCGCAGAAGTGGATATCAATGATGACGGCAGCGTGCGAATTTACGCCGAAGATGCTTCCGCCAAGGATGCTGCGGTTGCGCGAATTCAGGAAATTACGGCTGAAGCCGAGGTAGGTCAGATCTACAAGGGTACCGTGGCTCGCATCGTCGACTTCGGGGCATTCGTGACGATTCTGCCTGGCAAGGACGGCCTGCTGCATATTTCCCAAATTGCAGAAGATCGCGTGGAAAATGTCAGCGATTACTTGAGCGAAGGCCAAGATATCGAAGTAGTCGTGCTAGATGTTGACCAACGAGGCCGCATCAAGCTCTCCATCAAAGAATTGGAGAACTATCGCGACCAGAACGAAGCGGGTTAGCAAGTTAGTACCATCGAAAAAAAGCCGGCTTTAGCCGGCTTTTTTGTGTCGCTCCAAGAGTGCTGTGGTCTAGGGTTGAATGCGGTTCGCGATCAGATCATCCACCACACTTGGGTCGGCTAGGGTCGAGGTATCGCCAAGATTGTCTAGCTCGCTAGCGGCAATTTTCCGCAGAATTCGGCGCATGATTTTGCCGGATCGAGTTTTTGGTAAACCCGGTGCCCATTGGATGGCGTCGGGCTTTGCGATAGGTCCAATCTCCTGTCTGACCATGGCGACAAGTTCTTCCAGCAATGTATTGGCGTCCGAGTTGTCGCCGCTCATTAGTGTGACAAAGGCATAAATGCCTTCGCCCTTGAGATCATGGGGAAAGCCGACAACGGCTGCTTCGGCAACCGCCGGGTGCAGAACGAGTGCGCTCTCTACCTCCGCCGTGCCAATACGATGACCGGACACGTTCATCACGTCATCGACGCGACCGGTGATCCAGTAATAGCCGTCCTCGTCGCGACGAGCGCCGTCGCCGGTAAAGTAGTAACCGGGATATGTCGAGTAGTATGTGTCGATAACGCGCTGGTGATCGCCATACACCGAGCGAATCTGGCCGGGCCAGGAAGACCTAATGACCAGGTTCCCCGATGCCGCCTGCTCTTCAATTAGATTGCCTTGCGCATCCATCAAGGCAGGCTGCACGCCGAAGAACGGGCGGCTGGCCGATCCGGGTTTCAGAGCCGTAGCGCCCGGTAGCGGCGTAATCATGATGCCGCCGGTCTCGGTTTGCCACCAAGTATCCACGATGGGGCATCGCCTTTCTCCTACGACTCGGTGATACCACTCCCAGGCCTCTGGATTAATCGGCTCACCGACGCTGCCAAGCAGGTGTAGTGATGCCCTTGAACTAGACGCCACGAAGTCATCACCTTGGGCCATCAACTGACGCAGCGCGGTGGGGGCGGTATAGAAAACACTGACCTGGTGTTTGTCGATAACCTGCCAGCAGCGCCCGGCATCAGGATACGTAGGCACACCCTCAAACATTAGGGTTGTGGCGCCATTGGCGAGGGGGCCATAGACGATATACGAATGACCCGTAATCCAACCGACATCGGCCGTGCACCAGTAAACATCGCCATCTTGATAGTCGAAGACGTATTTGTGGCTGATGGCCGCGTGGAGGAGATAACCGGCTGAACTGTGCTGCACTCCCTTGGGCTTGCCCGTAGATCCTGAGGTGTAAAGGATAAAAAGCGGGTCCTCCGATTCAACGATCTCAGGTTCACAGGACTTAGGCTGAGCTGATGTCAGGTCTGAATACCAGATGTCTCGGCCTTCTTGCCAGCTAATATCCCCGCCGGTTCGTCTAACCGTTACTACGGTGTGCACATCGGGACAGGAGGCCAATGCTGCATCTGTATTGGCTTTAAGCGGTATGGCCTTGCCACCGCGCATGCCCTCGTCAGCGGTGATCACGGTTTGGCAGTCTGAATCCAAGATGCGATCTTTCAGCGACTGCGGTGAAAAACCGCCAAATACCACGCTGTGGATCGCGCCGATGCGTGCGCAGGCCAACATCGCATAGGCGGCTTCGGGGATCATGGGCATGTAGATACAGACCCGATCGCCTTTTTTTACTCCCCGCGCACGTAAGCCATTGGCAAGCTGGCAGACTCTTTCGTAGAGCTCCTGGTAGCTAATTCGTGTGTCATCGCTGGGTTCATCGCCTTCCCAGATGATGGCCGTTTGCTCAGCGCGCTCGGGTAAATGTCGATCGATACAGTTCACGCTGACGTTAAGTTGACCACCGTCGAACCATCGAATGTTGCCGCTCGGCATGTCTGTCTCACTAACGGTTTGCCATGGCTTCTGCCAAAGCAGGAACGCATTGGCCTGATCAGACCAAAAGCCGTCTGGATCGGCGATGGAGCGTTGATACATGCTGTCGTAGGTGGCCTCGTCGATGAGGGTGCGGGCCTTCATGTCTAACGGGACGGGATATATTTCACTCACTGGGCATCTCCTATGCGGCTGGATTGCGTGGGCTATTTGGCGCGATTGAGACCGAGGCAGTGATCAATCAAATGACGCGTTGCAGGATCTTGGGTCGATGCATCTTCGCCGCTGAGCTGGGCAAAAATCGGCAATGCCAGTTGCTTGCCGAGCTCGACCCCCCACTGATCAAACGAGTTTATATTCCACAGCACACCCTGACAAAAGACCTTGTGCTCATAGATTGCTAGCAGGCAACCAATCTGCTCGGCCCCCAGTGAGTTTAAAACGACCGTCGTTGACGGGTGATTTCCCTGAACTCGTTTGTGTTGTTCACCAGCATTGGCAGGAACATGCCCAAGGGTCATCGCCTGTCCTTGAGCAATACCGTTGGCCAATAGCCACTGATGATGCTCGTTATGTCCAGTATCGCCTTCACCAACCAATATAAAGTCGGCTGCAAATTTGCTTGTGCCTTGGTGTAGCAGTTGGTGATAGGCATGTTGTCCGTTGGTGCCGCAACCTCCCCACAACACCTGCATGGTTCGGTAGTCGATAGGATCGCCGTTTATGTCTACAGATTTGCCATTGCTCTCCATTTCTAACTGCTGCAGATAATCTGGCAATAGGGCTAGCCGCTGGTCGTAACTCAACACCGCTAAACTGTCACAGCCCAGGTGGGAGGTATTCCAGGTCGCGAGCAGGGCAGCAAGCACTGGGATGTTTTGATCAAGCGCTGATTGAGCAAAGTGTTGATCCGCGGCCCGAGCACCATCGAGTAGTCGGTCAAAAGCCTCGCAGCCAATCTTCAGCATGATTGGTAGGCCGACAGCAGACCAGAGAGAGAAGCGACCTCCGACCCAATCCCAGAGCGGGAACAAATTCTCCTTACTAAAGCCGAACTCAGACGCAGCGACCAGATTGGTTGTAACCCCCAGGAAGTGCTGGCCCAAAGCATCTAAATTACCTGTGCGCTCAAGAAACCAACTGCGCGCCGTGTTGGCGTTGACCTGAGTTTCTAAAGTGCTGAACGACTTAGAAACGACGATGAAAAGCGTGGTCTCTGGGCTTAAGCCACTAAGAGCATGGCTGATATCCTGGGCATCGACGTTGGCGACGAAATGAACGTTCGGTGCTTTTTGAGCGCTGGGCAGATGTGCCAAGGCGTTCACCAGTAGCTCAGGCCCCAGGTGTGAGCCACCAATCCCAATATGAACCACATCTCGGATAGGCTTGTCTGTATAACCCCGCCACCTGCAACTGCGAATGGCTTCGACGCATGCGTAAAGCCGACGTTTGGTTTCGGCAACTTCAATTTTGATGGACTTGGATACGCCGGCTGCGCCCTGTCTCAGCGCTGTATGCAGAACCTCCCGATTCTCGGATCTGTTGATGCTCGCGCCGGCAAGCATGGCATCGCGCTTGGCAGGAAGGTCGACAGAATTGGCAAATCTAATGAGTTCCGCCAGGGCCTGCTGATCGACACGTTGCCGCGAGAAGTCAAAGTGGCAACCCGCTAGCGTGTGTTTAAGGGCGTCATTACGAGCCGTATCCTGCAGCAGATCTCGACTATGGATTGATGAAAGACGAACTGCAGATGCAGCGAGAGAATCCTGAATCGGAGTGGTGTCGGAAAGATTCATAAATCACAGTAGGGTTGGGTTTGGATTAAAAAATTGGCGTGTGCCTTCCATTTGGAGTATCTGCTCTAGCAAGGCATTGAAATGATCTTCGTTATTCGCGAAATCAATCTCAGCAGCATTGACGATCAATACTGGGGCATCGTCGTAATAGTGGAAGAATTCTGCGTAGCTGTCGGCTAGAGCGTCGAGATAGTCGATGTGTATGGACTGCTCAAAGTCGATGCCCCGCCTGAATACGCGCTGCTTCAGAACCCGGGCGGGCGCCTGCAAATAAATGACAAGGTCGGGCCTTGGAGGCACAAGCTTGAGGCTGCTGTGGATTTGGCGATACAGGTCCAGTTCCGCAGGGTCCAGGGTCAGGGTCGCGAAGAGATCGTCTTTTTCGATCATGAAGTCGGTCACAAGGGCGCGATCGAGCAGATCATTTCCCGGCATATCCTGAACTTGCTTGGCACGCTGTAACAGGAAGAACAGTTGGGTGGGTAGGGCCTGATTAGTACCCTCGGCGTAAAAGCGGTCGAGAAAGGGATTCTCAGTCACGGGTTCAAGTAAAAGCGGATAACCCAACAGGTTGGCAAGTCTTTTTGCGAGTGTTGTTTTGCCGACACCAATGGGACCTTCGATCGCTAAATACTGCGGAAAAGACTTGTTGTTTTTCGCCGCCTCAAGAATTCGCAGCACGCTCGAGGAGGCGCCTTGATAGGCCTCGGTCGACACGTCTTGAGCTGTGGATAGGGGTATCGACACGAGAGGGCTGGCTTCAGCGTTTTAAACGGGATAATGAAAGTACTACGGACGATGTCAGAGGCGCAATCAACTCCCTGCTTCCTGAATTATTTCCGTCGTCTTTTTTCGGTTGCGATTGCGACGACGCTTGCGAGGTGTTTTTGGAAGCTGAGATATCAGAACTTGACGCTCAGACTCATCCGCGGTCTGAAACGCAGTCCACCAGTCTGCGATTGGGGCGATCTGTTCGTTTGACTCCGCCTGAAGGCAGAGAAAGTCATAGCCCGCTCGGAATCGTTTATGGGTCGCCAGACGATCCAGGCTCCTCGGGTTGCGTTTATGAAGCCGCTCTTGAATGAGCCAAACCTCTCTGGCAAAAGTGCCAAATCGGCGCGGTATCGCAACATAGGACTGCTGATTCTTAAGCGTTGTAAATGCCGGGTCATCCTCCGGATCGTCTTGTTCTATGCCGCGCGCGCAAAAGTCATCCCACAGCAATACAGCGACCAAGAAGCCTGGAGTTACCGAGGCACCGCTGAGGATCCTCTCGGCTGTGTTGCGCATCGCAGCGAGGACCAAAGGGCTGGAGGGGTCACAGCAAGGAAACAAAGCACCTGCTATTGGGGTTTCACGGACTTGTCGCCAAACTTGCTCTGCGTAACCGTTGAAGAAGAGCTTTAGAAATTCATCAAAGAGGCGTGCCGGTGAAACCGCCTCCAGGCTATTGGCGGTTTCATTCGTATAATTGAGAATCTGTCGGTCAATGCTAAAACCGAGCTTCGCCGAGAAACGCATCGCGCGCAGCATTCGGACAGGGTCCTCTGCCAATCTCGTCTTCGGGTCGCCAATAAATCTAAGACGTTTCTTTTGAATATCGCCGACACCATCGACGAAGTCGATTATTTCATCGCTATTGGGGTCGTAGTACAGCGCATTGGCTGTAAAGTCGCGGCGAAAGGCGTCTTCGTGCAGCTTACCAAAGGCGTTGTCGCGCAGAATCATGCCTCGATCGTCATGTACTACTTTGTCCGAGATGGACTGGCGAAAGGTCGATACTTCTATCAGGTCGCGTCCAAATCGCACATGCACGATGGGGAAGCGTTTGCCTACGATGCGCGAACGACGGAATAACTGTCGAACGGTTTCCAACGGTGCATCCGTGGCCACGTCAAAATCCTTCGGTTTGACGCCACAAAGTGCGTCACGCACGCCCCCGCCAACGCGGTCTGCCTGAAAACCATTGGCATTAAGAACCTCAATAACATTGAGGGCGTTGGCATCAGATATCTGTTTACGAATTGAGTGTTCGCGAACCCGGTTAGGTTTAGGCGCCTGAGTGCTTTTACGCCGGAAAAAATTGAGCATGCGTTTCAGGATTGCTCGCGCAGGCCGCGCTGCTGTGTCTTTTTGCGCGGAATATTTAGGCGCTGCCGCCTTTCCCAAAGGCTTTTTCGGCTAATGCCAAGCTGTGCGGCAAGCTGAGTCTCGGTGAGAAAATCCTCGTTTTCTTGCACAAATCTCACGAAGTAGTCTTCTAAGGAGGTTTGTTTTTCGTCAGCGTCTTCGGTTTCCGAAGCCTGGCCCGAGGAGGGATCAATGGCGAGCAGGGACTGTGTGATGACAGCGCCGTCATCGGCCAAAATTACAGCGCGCTCAATAGCATTGCCAAGTTCGCGAACGTTGCCGGGCCAGTGGTATTCCAGCATAGCTTCCTTGGCCTGTTCACCTAATACCAGCCCCGGCTTGTCCAGGCGCTTGCATGTCTCAACCAGCAATTGTTCAGCGATGTCGATTATATCCTTACGGCGGCCCCGCAATGGCGATAGCTCAAAGCAGAGAACGTTCAATCGATAAAAGAGGTCTGAACGGAATTCGCCTGTTTCCGTGAGTGTTTTTAGATCTTTGTGCGTCGCAGCAATGATACGAACATCTACCGGCATCGACTGGGCCTGTCCAACCTTACGATTTTCACCCTGAACTACCTGTAGCAGGCGAGCCTGGGCACTGGCAGGTAACTCGGCAATTTCATCCAAAAAAAGGGTGCCGCCAGAGGCTGCTTCGACGAGCCCAGTAGTCTCCCGCTGTCGATTTTCATAGGCAGCCAGTCCGAAAAGTTCCGCCTCGATAAGATTTGCGGGCACTGTGGCGCAATTGAGCGTGATCAGGGGCGCGTGTGACCGATTACTCGCCGCATGTATACCTCGTGCAACAAGTTCCTTGCCGGTACCTGACTGACCGAGTATGAGCACGGTAGAGTCTGTTGGCCCGACCTTCGCGATACGTTGCCGCAGTGTGTTCATGATCTCGGACGAACCGATCATCTCAACAGTTTCCCTGGCTTTTACGGGCTTGCGCACGCTATAGGCTGTTGCACGTTCAATGGCGGCCATGAGATCGCTGGTCGTCGCGGGTAACGGCAAATAGTCTTTGGCACCAGATTGAAGAGCGGTGACCGAGGCTTTCACGTCGGGTTTTTCGGCAAGTAAAATCAGGGGTGCGATATCGGAAACGCTGCGAACGCGATCTGCAACCAGCTCATCTAAGGCCGCGATGGCCTCTGCGCCGCTGATTGATTCGATGTTTAGATTGTCATGCTCTTCAACATCAAAGCCATGCTCGCGCAGCTCACTTGCCATGAGTTCTCGGCGGGCAGCATCTTTGTCAATAAGAAGGAAGCGAGTCATTACCAAATTCTAGCAGAGAATGTCGCTAAAAATACGAGGCCGTGGGTCAGGATGTGCCGCAAAGCCATTGTTCCTCAGGCTGGATCGCTAGCGACATAAGGCTTGAGTTGGGGCGGCACTGCCTCCAGCCGCCAATGTTTGACTGACCAATGAATCCACTCACTGACGGACAACAGATTTGTTGGTGGATCTTGTCCGAGGAATTCCAAGGCACACCGAATGTTGGCTTCGGGTGTTGCCGCGTCGAGTGCTGGTGCTTGGGTTTGCTTGGATAACTTTGTCCCGTCTGCATAAGTAAGAACAGGTATGTGGACATACTCTGGCGGTGTAAGCCCAAGCTTTTCCATAATAAACAACTGGGGCGCAGTCATTTCAAAAAGATCATCACCCCGTAAAACGTGGCTGTAGTCCATTGCATCATCACAGGCCGTAGCGAGATGGTAGGTGACAAGGTCGTCTTTTCGCCAGATCACAAAATCGCCAAAGTCATCTGCTAGCACATAGTCATAGTTACCTTTGAGCGCGTCGATAAAAGACCGCCTTTGCGGATCGACACGGATGCGAACTGCGCGGTTCGACGTTTTCTCTGTTATCGCTCGGCAATATCCCGGGTACAGCTTGTGACCCTGGAGTTCGCTGCGTGAGCAACGGCAATAAAAGCAGTGTTCAATGAGCTGTTGAAGCGCTCTTTCGTAGCGCGGTACAAAATGACTCTGCTGACGCAGGTCAGCATCAGGGATAAGGCCATGTACGTGAAGTGTTCGTGTGATATCTGCGATCGCTCGGGGGTCTGTTCGCACGGGATCGATGTCATCAATGCGTAGATACCAGCGACCGCCCCGCTGCTTAATATCGCAGTAGCTCGCCAAGGCAGTAACGAGGCTGCCAATGTGTAGAGGCCCCGTCGGGGAGGGCGCGAAACGCCCGGTCAGACCTAAGTCTTGGTCAGCGCTAGAGTCGCCTCGCATCAGAGTCTAGTGATGCATTGGGAGCGCAACGGTTGTTAACCGTGTATTTGGCGCTCTTTGATCTCATCCAAGGCCTTGCAGTCCACGCACTGTGTTGCCGTAGGTCTAGCCTCTAAGCGTCGCAGGCCAATCTCGATACCGCAGGTTTCGCAGTAGCCGAAATCGTCGGTTTCGAGCAATTCGATGGTCTTATTGATTTTTTTGATGAGTTTGCGCTCTCGGTCGCGTGTGCGAAGCTCAATACTGAACTCCTCTTCTTGCGTCGCGCGATCTGCCGGGTCAGGAAAATTCGCCGCATCATCCTGCATATGGTTTACGGTCCGATCGACCTCCTCCATCAGCTGGGTTCGCCACTGATTAAGAATGCCACGCAGATGATCAAGCTGGCCCTCGCTCAGATATTCCTCACCGCGCTTGGGTTTGTAGGGGGTGAAATTGCGAAATTGCGAGTCTTTTGTTGCAGCTTTTCGGCGTGTAGCAGTTTTCTTGGTTGCAGTCTTTGCCTTTGCGTCAGCGGCCATAGTGTTTCCTATATCATGCAGGCCTTGAGAGCTCTCAAGACCCCAAAATCAGAAGGGCGCGAAATCTAGCAGATGCGTGGCGCGAAAACTATACCCATGGTGTTGTGTTTTTGTGACCGTCCGGCATAAATGCAATCACAACTGATCGATATGCTTGAGTTACCGCATGTCAATCGAAACAATTTGATCGAAGGATCGATAAGGCAGTACTCCATGTTTTCAAAACGCTCGCGAGAGATTGCCCCATTTATTGTTATGCAACTCGCCCAACGGGCTAGCGAGTTTGAAGCCGCGGGTAAAACCGTTGTGCATTTCGAAGTGGGAGAGCCCGATTTTCAGACCGCAGAGCCAGTGGTTGAGGCAGCGAAGTCGGCCATCGATCTGGGGCGCACAAAGTACACGGTCGCTTTAGGCATTCCGGAGCTGCGAGATCGAATCAGTCAGTATTATCTCGACCAGGGCGTAATTGTTGGCTCGAATCGTATCGTGATTACCAGTGGTGCCAGTGGTGGGCTGACATTGTTGGCGGCATTGCTACTTAATCCAGAAGACGAGCTCCTCATTACCGATCCCGGATATCCTTGCAACGATGTGTTCGCTCGCTTGGTTGGCGCACACCCAAGGCCCATCACTGTAGGTGCCGAAAACCGCTTCCAGCCGACTTTCGCGGATTTTGCTGATGCTTGGGGGCCTAATACTCGCGCAGCCCTGTTGGCCTCTCCGGGCAATCCAACCGGGACCATGCTGGATCAGAACGATTTAGCGGCAATGGTCGGCTTTGCCAAGGAGTCTGGCGGTGCACTGATATTGGATGAGATTTATCAAGGGCTACATCATCGGCCCGTGGCCTATTCGACAGGCCTAGCAGTTAGAGACGATCTTTATATTTTGAACAGCTTTTCAAAGTATTTTGGTGTGACGGGCTGGCGTCTGCGGTGGGTGGTTGTTCCGGAAGAGGCCGTTGATCCGATCACTAAACTGGCTCAGAACCTATTCATTTCGCCAAATGCTCCCGCGCAGTACGCAGCGTTGGCAGCCTTCGACGACCAGGCGTTGGCAATCCATGAGGCGCGCAGAGAGACCTTTGCCCAACGCGCAGCTCTAATGGCAGATGGGTTGAAGAGATTGGGTTTTCAGATTCCGGTGATGCCAGACGGGGCCTTTTATCACTATGTGGACGTCAGCCACACCGGCATGACCAGTAGCGATTTTTGTTGGCGGCTTATGGATGAATTTCAGGTTGCGGTAACGCCGGGATCAGATTTTGGTGTGCACCACGCAGACCGCTACGCGCGCTTTGCCTATACCCGAGGAGGCGATGCCATTGAGATAGGGTTGGCACGAATCGCCAACGCGCTAGCAGCCTGGGGTATCAAGACGTGAGGCTGCCATCACTGCAGCAGGGCATATTGCTGAGGCGTTACAAGCGTTTCTTGGCAGACATAGAGACCCTTGATGGTGACACCATCACAGTGCATTGCCCCAACACTGGCGCGATGACAGGGTGCGCAGAGCCTGGCAGTGTTGCCTATTACTCCACTTCAGATAATCCAAAGCGCAAATATGCGTGCACACTAGAGCTGGTGGAAACCGTCAATGGCATGGTGAGCGTCAACACCACAAGAGCGAATAGCCTTGTCGCCGAGGCATTGGCGAACCAAAGCATTGAGCCACTCAAACAGTTTGGCCAAATCAAGGCTGAACAGAATATTCCCGGCGGTGGCGGGCGGTTCGATTTTTTGTTGGGCAACGAGCAGGGCCAATCTGCCTTTGTCGAGGTCAAAAGTGTCACGCTGTGCAGTTCGGACAAGCTTGGAGAATTCCCGGATGCGGTGAGCGAACGGGCGCTTAAACACCTGTACGCGCTCGAAAGGATGTTGTCTCTGGGCCATCGAGGCGTACTAGTTTTCTGTGCTCAGCACTGTGGCATTGAACGCGTTGCCCCGGCCGCAGCCATCGACCCTAAGTATGCTGTTGTCTTGACAGAGGTGATGGCAGCCGGCGTAGAGGTCTATGCACTAGGCTGCACCACGGACACGAAGGACATGAGCATTAACCGTCAGCTCACTTTTTCGGCATAGCGACAGCAATCAGGCGGTGGCACTCAGCTGATGATAAGCAGCAAGGTTAGGAAGGCGTGCACCGAACTGAGTAATCACGCGAGCCGCTGCACGATTGGCAAAGCCTGCGGCCTCGGTTGCTGAGGCATCCTTAAGTCGCGCGGCAAGACAGGCTCCGGCGAACATATCACCCGCACCATTGGTATCCACGGGTAGGACGGCTTCACTGTTTACCTGCCAACGGCCCCTAGAAGTGCAAACTTCTGCGCCATCACTGCCCATGGTTACATACAGCTCCTTCGCCATATCCTTTAGCTCACCAATGGCCACATCTAAGCGGTCTGTTTTCGCCCAAGCCAGCGCTTCATTCACATTACAAAACAGTATGTCCACACCGTTACCCAGCATGGCGGACAGTCCATCACGGCAGAATTCGATCATTGAAATGTCGCTCAATGTGAGGGCAACCTGAGTGCCGCCTGCCCTTGCGATTGCCGCACTCTGCGCCGCGGTTTGGCTGCTTTGCTCTGACGAGCTCAAGTAGCCTTCAATGTAGAGACACCGAGCCCCCCGCAGGTCACTTTCGTTAACGAGTTCCAGCCCGACGTCTTTCGAAACGCCTAAATCGGTGCACATGGTTCGCTGTGCGTCAGGAGTCACCAATACCAGACACTGCCCGGATCTTCGCTTTTCCTCCAACGCAGAAATTTGCGATGTGACGATGCCCGCGTCCTGCATTTCCTGAAAGAAATGACGCCCGTTTTCGTCGTCAGCGAGCTGGCAGACATAACTGGTAGTCAGTCCAAAGGCCTGTGCAGCGTAGATGGTATTTGCTGCAGAGCCACCACTACAGCGGCGCATTGTCCGAGACCCCAAGTGACCCACGAGCTCGGCCATTCGGCCGGAATCTATGAGCGTCATTTGACCCTTGGGAAGCGACTCGTCTTGCAAGAATACGTCATCGATTTCTACGTCCGTATCGACGATCGCATTGCCGATGCCTATGAGATCAAACATTTCAAAATCCTTTTTTTTGTACTGTAAAAGCGAAACCCTAGGCGCGCGCTAACGTCGCAAAAGCCAAATCGGCCGCGTGAATTGTTTTATCAATTTCTGTTTCGCCGTGCTCGGCGGAAAGGAATCCCGCTTCGAAGGCTGAAGGTGCCAAGTAGATGCCCTGAGACAACATCTCGTGAAAAAAGGCGTTGAAGAATTCGACGTTAGATGCCGCAACGCCATCGTAATCCTTCACGCGATCGCTGGTGAAAAAGAAACCGAACATCCCGCAGACGTGGTTTTCTCGGAGCTGGACATCGTGTTTTTTTGCCACCGCCATGATCCCGCTGACGAGGGCGTCGGTCATGGCACCGATTTTTGCATAAACCTCAGCGGTAAGATGATTCAGCGTCGCAAGGCCGGCAGCCATCGCCAGCGGATTTCCGGATAGTGTGCCTGCTTGATAGACCGGTCCGGCCGGCGCAATGCAGTTCATGATGTCCTCGCGACCGCCAAAAGCTCCCACAGGTAGGCCGCCGCCTACAATCTTCCCAAGCGTGGTTAGATCTGGTGATACATTGTATAAATCTTGAGCTCCTCCCCTCGCGACGCGAAATCCTGTCATGACCTCATCAAAGATCAGCACCGTGCCGTGTTTTTCGCATAGGCTTTTTAGAGTCTCCAAGTAGCCTGGTAGTGGCGGGATACAGCCCATGTTTCCAGCGATCGGCTCTACAATGATGCAGGCAACTTTGTCGCCGACGGACGCCATCAATTCGCTGATAGCGTCAGCGTCGTTAAACGGAGCTGTCAGCGTATGTTTGGCCAGATCCTGGGGAACCCCCGGCGAATTAGGTAGGCCGAGAGTCAGTACGCCACTGCCTGCTTTTACCAGTAGGGAGTCCGAGTGTCCGTGATAGCAGCCGGCAAATTTCACGATCATGTCTCGGCCGGTAAAGCCCCGAGCCAATCTGATCGCTGACATGGTGGCTTCAGTGCCAGAGTTCACCATACGAACCCGATCCATGCTGGGAACGAGGCTGATAATCTTTTCGGCTAGTTCAATCTCAATTTCTGTCGGTGCGCCAAAACTCAGTGCTTTTTGTGCCTGCGCTGTGACCGCTTGTACGGTCGGCGCAAAATTATGTCCGAGAATCATGGGTCCCCAGGAACCTATGTAATCGATGAATTGGTTCCCATCAACGTCGCGCAAATAGGCCCCATCCGCACCGGCAAAGAAAATCGGGTCACCACCCACACCTTTAAACGCCCTAACGGGTGAATTGACGCCGCCTGGGATGCTTTGCAGCGCGCGCTGCATAAGGGTTGTGGATGTATCTCTGTTCATAAGCTTTTATCCGTTGGCAAAATATAATGAATGGTCGAAAGCATCGTCCTGGCCTCGCGTTTTAGCCAGGCAATAGACTTTCGACCTAGAAGGGTTGCAGAACGACGAGCAAGATAACTGGGATCAGTATTAGTACAGGAAGTTCGTTGTATATCCGAAAAAATCTCTCGCTTCGATACTGCGTATTTGTCGCAAACGCCCTAATGATCCAGCCGCAATGCACGTGGTAAGCCACGATTAGACCGACCAAGGCAATCTTAATCCAAATCCAGGACTGAGCGCTGAGTCCCTGCCATGCCATCGCTAACATGCCGAATCCAAGCGTAAGGGTAATGACCATGGAGGGCGTCATAATTAATCGATAGAGCTTTCGCTCCATAACTTTGAAGCGTTCACTGCTGATCTCGTCTTCACAGGCCGCGTGGTAAACAAACAATCGCGGTAGATAGAAGATGCCTGCAAACCAGGTGATAACGCTAATGATGTGGAAGGCTTTAA
>ERZ802830.1620-NODE-1620-length-21291-cov-13.3526_pt1 | contig 21291 bp, 18 predicted proteins | sample MGYA00345654_ERZ802830 | MGnify/ENA primary metagenome ERZ802830 (study PRJEB30503, sample SAMEA104212375) | marine metagenome | biome: Westerlies Biome; feature: [SRF] surface water layer (ENVO:00010504) within the epipelagic zone...; material: water...
TGAGACAATTAATGGCAGCAAGTAGGAATTCAAATTTTTATGAAGTTAATTTAGTACATCCAAAATGTAAAAATCCTTGGTCGCTTCCTGTGTATAGTGATCAATATTCTGATCAACTTGATTGTATTGACGAAAATGGAAATGTTAGGGTTTCAGATCAACCAGGTTTAGGGGTTAAATATGACTGGAAATATATTGAAAAAAATAAACTTCAAACATTAATTTTGGATTAATCTTTTTGGTAAAATGATAAGGTTTATAATATGACAAGTTTTTCAACAATAAACGTTAAACCTCTTTCAGGCTTTGTCGGAGCAGAAATTGACGGAATTAATTTAAAGAAAATTTCTGAAGAACAATTTGTAGAAATTAAAATGGCCTTTGGTGAATATGGAGTTATTTTTTTTAGAAATCAAAGTTTATTACCTCAAGAAGAAATAACTTTTGCAGAATATTGGGGGAAAATAAATATTAATCGTTTTTTTACAAATTTGGAAGGTTATCCTAAAATAGCATTAGTATCAAAAGAACCAGATCAAAAAAAGAATATTGGTGGTGCCTGGCACACAGATCATACTTATGATTTAGAACCTGCTATGGGATCAATTCTGTTTGCTCATCAAGTTCCTAAAAATGGAGGTGATACAATGTTTTCTAGCATGTATGCAGCCTATGAAAGCTTATCAGATGGTCTCAAAGATACTTTAAAAAACTTGTATGGGAGACATTCGAGCAGGCATGTTTTTGGAAAGTCACGTGCTGAAAGAAATGATGATACAGTCGGAAGAATAATTAATTCTGATCAAGCTAACCAGGACGCAATTCACCCTGTTATCATTACACATCCAGAGACAGGACGAAAGGCCCTTTTTGTGAATCCAACTTTTACACTTGGGTTTCAAGGGTGGAGTGATGAGGAGTCGAAATCACTATTACAGTATTTATACTCACATGCAACTAAACCAGAATTTACATGCAGATTTAAATGGGAAGAGGGTTCTATAGCATTTTGGGATAATAGATCTACATGGCACTTGGCTGTAAATGATTACCATGGTGAACGAAGACTAATGCATCGGATAACTATTGATGGAACTAGATTGACATAGTCTCTAAAGTTAAAACTAATATAAAAAAATAATTTTTTTGACTAAATCACTTTACAAATTTAATTAACGCTTAATCAATATACTCAGGATTAATGAATTTTTTTATAAATATTTTTGAGATTGATATAATTGCTATCATTTTTATGTCAGTATTCCTAGGAGCAATAATTAAAGGGGCAGTCGGCATTGGAATGTCAATGTTCTCTGTTCCAATTATAGCTTTTTTCCTTCCTCCTACCACAGCGATGATACTTTTATGCGTGCCAGTATTGATTACCAATATTTTACAAATGCAAATTAAAAAAGGGGTTGGTTCTTATAGATTTTTACCTATGTTTATTGCATTAATCTTTGGAATAATAATAGGCTGCAATCTAATTTTAGAAATTAATTTATCTACAATTTCACAAATTATTGCTGTTTCAATTATTTTCGCAGCAATTATTAATTTATTTGGGATTAATATTAAATATATCAATCCCAATCTTGAAAGGAAATTAACTATTCCGCTAGGCTTTTTTTCAGGAATAATTGGAGGTTTATCTAGTATGTATTCTCCTTATATTTTAGCCTATTTAGTATCAACTAACTTAGAAAAAGAAGCATTAATCAGAACTATGGCTACTATGTATTTCATAGGGTCTATATTTATTTTTCCCATATGGATTTATAATGGATTAGGTACACTTAATGATTTGATATGGAGTTGTTTATTGCTTTTTCCAGCAATTTTAGGCCAAAAAATAGGAACAGGTATCAGAAGTAAGATTTCTAACGAAAATTTTAAAAAAATAATACTTTATACTTTGATGATAATTGGAATCTCCCTTCTGATTAAAAATATTTAGTTAGGGGGCATTGGAGCAGACAAAATAGCATTTTGATATGGTTTTCTTTCAGATAAAGCTACACCCCAATTAGAAATACCTTTAAATTTTGAAAAATCAAAATCAAATTTAAGACATCTATTATACCAACACCCAGCTGGGATATCAGCCAGGCTAAATTCATTTCCTAGAATGTATTTATTATTAATTAACTGATTATCTAAAATTTTTAATAATTTTAAAACCTGTTCTTTTGCTTTCAAAACTTTATTTGGATCTCTTTTATCAGGTGGAAGAAGAATAAGGTTTAATGTTATTATTGCGCACGGTGCTGCTAACGTAAAACCAGCCCAATCCATCCATTGATCTCTAATAGCAATCATTTTAGGATTTTCTAATGTTAAATAATTATATTTGTTTGATAAATATTTAATAATAGCATTGGATTCATATAAAAAGAATCCATCATCATCTATCAATGGAACGGTACTATTTGGATTCAAAGCCTTATAAGTTTCTTCTTTAGTTCCTCCATATTTACCACCATAATCTTTAGTCTCAAAATCAATTTTCAACTCTGAACATAGCCATAAAACCTTTTGAACATTACAGGATGATTTTCTTCCATAAATTTTTATTGTCATTCTCAAAGCCTTTCATCAATTAATTTAAAATTACTATTATGAATAAATTTAATATTTATTTTCTCTCAGGAAAATCTAGCCCTACTCCTTTTAAGTGACTGAAATATTGATTAATTTTGTTAATACATTCATCAGATAATTTTAAACTTAAAATCGAATTAATATTTTTCTTTAAGTGGTCAATATTACCTGTTCCAAAAAGGACTGTATCAATTCCTTGTTGGTGCCTCACATATCTATAGCAAGCATCAATAATGTTATTAGTTCCACTATTTTTTAAAATATATTCTAGAGGTTCTTTTTCATCTAAAAACCATTCTGGAAGTTGTTTATCTTTAACTAGTCTAAAAATATCTTGTTGTAATCGACCTTTTACAGAAAATAGACTTCTTACAACAAACATAGACATAGTAGCAATATTTTTGGACATTGTTTTTGGCAATATTTCCTTTTTTGCATTTTGGTTCATAATTGAGAATGCAAGCATGATTACATCAAAATAATTTAAATTAATAGCTTTTGAAATTGTTACTTGTTCCGGGTCTATTGGAGAGGATTCAGTTATTCCAAGAAAGCGGAATTTACCTTTTTCTTTTTCTTTAAGTAATTCAGGGACTATTGTAATTGCATGATCAAAGTCTTTTGGCGCCACTCCATGTAATTGAAAAATATCAATATAATCAGTGTTTAATTCTCTTAATGAGTTTTCCATCCCATCAATAATATCTTTGTATGAATATTTCTTATTCTTTGTTGCAATTTGATGTTTTGTTGAAATAATTATTTGGTCACGATTTATATTTTTTATTGCTTTACCGACAATTTTTTCAGTTCCATATACATTTGCAGTATCGAGAAAATTAACTCCTAAATCTAATGCTTGTTTTACGAGATTTATTGAGTACTTTTCACTTTTACCAAAAGATCTGCCGAGGGCGCTAGACCCTCCACATCCAAGGCATGCCACGCTAACTTCAAGTCCAGTTCGACCAAGTCTTTTATATTCCATTTTAAGCTACTAAATCTCTAAAAAGTTTATATAATATTATTATATATTTAAAAAAATAATAAAATATTTTCATATTTTTTAAAATTAATTATTTGTTATTTTTAATTATATAAATACAAGCTCTTTTTAATTCTTTTGTTATAAAGCTATTGTTTGATCAATTGAAAAGGTAACATTTTGGAAGTTTTTGATTATATTATTGTTGGTGCAGGCTCATCTGGTGCTGTTTTGGCTACAAGACTTTCAGAAAATAAAAAATTTACAGTTTTATTATTAGAGGCTGGAGGCAATGATAATCACCCTTGGCTACATATACCAATAGGTGTTGGGAAAACTCTAACTGACCCAAGGTTTATTTGGAATTATCAAACAGAGGTTGAAAAAGAGTTAAATGAAAGAAAAATTTTTTGGCCCAGAGGTAAAGTATTAGGTGGTTCAAGTTCTATAAATGGTATGTTATATGTGAGGGGAGCCTCACACAAATATGATGAATGGAGAGATGGTAATAATCCCGGCTGGGGATATGAAGAATTATTACCATATTTTCGTAAATTAGAGGATAGACCTGAAAGTGATCATATTGATAGAGGCTTAGGTGGTCCTATTAAAATTTCTAGTGGTAACTATCAAGACAAACTTTCATGTGCCTTTTTTCAAGCTTGTATAGATGTTGGAGCGAAACCAAATGAAGATTATAATATTAATTTTGATGGTGTTGGGTGGTTACAATATTCTATAAAAAATGGTTTAAGAAGTTCCACATCGTCAGGATATTTAAAAACTGCAAAGAAAAATAAAAATTTAAAAATTATTACTAATGCTGAAGTTGAAAAGATTGTATTTGATGGGAAAAAAGTCATAGGTGTTAAATATAATAAAAACAATTCTTCTAAAGAAGTTCGAGCAAGAGGTGAGGTGATTTTATCGGCTGGATCTATAAATTCTCCAAAAATATTAGAATTATCTGGAATTGGTCAAGGTTCACTTTTAAAATCATACGGTCTTGATGTTATTAGCGATTTGCCTGGTGTAGGCGAAAATTTAACTGACCATTTACAAACCAGGGTTACATATCAAACAAATTTAAAAGTAACTGTAAACGATATTTTAAATAATAAGTTCAGAGGGGCGATGGAATTATTTCGTTATTTAACTAGACGGGATGGTCTTATGTCTATTGCTTCTGCAACAGTACATGCTCTAATGAGAAGTGATAACTCAAAAATATATCCAGATTTGAAGGTACAAATAATGTTAATATCTGGGCAAAACAGATATGCACGAAATAAAAAAATTGGCTTAGATTCTTTCCCAGGATTTAGCATAGGTGTATTTCCTTTATATCCTAAATCTAGAGGAACAACTCACCTTAAAAGCCCTGACTTCAGAGATAAACCAATAATAATTGCAAATTATTTATCTTCTCCTGAAGATAGGAATTTAACTCTAAAAGGTCTTAAATTAGTCAGAAAAATTGCACAACAAAATTCTATTTCGCCGTTTATTGTCAAAGAAATTCGTCCAGGAGAACAAATAAAAGATGATGCAGGGTTATTAAATTATGTTCGTAATAATGGTCAGACGTCTTGGCATTCAATAAGCACGTGTAGAATGGGCAAAAAAAAGATGGATGTTGTTGATTATAATTTAAAAGTATATGGAGTAGAAAATCTTAGAGTTGTTGATAGTTCCATTATGCCTAATATGCCAACATCAAATACAAATGCACCATCAATTGTAATAGGTGAAAAAGGAGCTGATTTGATAATTAAGGATTCTAAAATTTAAATAATCTTTATTGATAATATATTTCAGACTTATTCTCCTATTACTTTTCTAGACCCAAGAATTATTTATTTTTCAATCTACTGGAGGTGGTGGATAATGAATTCCTCTTTGACCAAGGAGTTCTCTTTCTCCTAAAAGACCTAAACCACTTTTAGAACTTGAACTAATATCTAATATTGCTGAATTTCCAATTAATTCGTCATTTTTGATAAAAAATTTATCCTCGCCATATAAATTATTTATTAAGAGTTTTGTAAGTTTTTTAATTTCAACATTCATTTCAGGAACTTTTGAAATATCCTGTAATTCATGAGGATCATTTTTGATATCAAACAATTGTAAAATATTTCCATATGGATACCAAATTAATTTAAAATTTTCATTTGTTATCATTCTAGTTGCATTTAGTCCTTCATTTGCCTCAGCGTATAAACTTTTTCTTGGTTCATCACCAAACATGCTTATACCATTACAGCTTTGTGGAATTTTTATATCGGCTAAATGTAAAAGAGTTGGCATTACATCAGCCAAACCCACAAGACGATTAGAGACCTTTCCTTTAGGAACAACATTATTTTTCGTTGTCCCAAGTACGATCATAGGTACCCTTGTAGAAGCTTCATACATAAGTCTTTTAGCAAACAAATCAAAATCCCCTAACATGTCGCCATGATCAGATGTAATCATAATTATAGTGTCATCCAAAAGTTTTTCTTCTCTTAAAGTACCAACTACAACTCTTATTTGTGCGTCTATGTGAGTACAGAGTGCATAAAAGGCTCTTCTAACATCAGCAATTAATTCATTAGATAATTTTGGCCATCTACTTTTTACATTTTTTATGAAATGTGAATTAAGTTTCTTTGACCAATTACTTTCGAGAGGATTTGGTATTTTTTTTCTAGAATATCTATCAAAATATGTAGATAGAGGCACTAGAGGAGGGTGTGGATGCGTATAAGATAAATACCAAAATGATGGTTTTTCGGGGTTTCGTCTTTTAATGGTCCTACACATTTGTTGAGTTGCCCAATTTGTAACATGACAATCTTCAGGCAATTGCCAAGTTCTCCAAGTATAGTCATTATTAGAGACCCCATGAGAAAATTGTTGACCTACAAACCCTTTCTCAGCAAGGTAAAGATCATAATCATCTATTGATCCATAATAAGGACGTCCTTCTTCTGATATAAACGCGTCATCAAATCCTATTCTATCTCTTTGTGGCATTACATGTAGTTTACCAACTGCGAATGCTTGATAACCTGAATCACGAAAAACTTGAGCAATAGTTTTTGTGTTTAAGGGCATCTTTAAACTTTTCTGAAAAACTCTATCACCATGTAACTTAGGAGTTTGGCCTGTCATAATACTTCTTCGTGCTGGAATGCAAATTGGGCACTCAGAATAGGCTCTACTAAAGCGCACACCACTTTTTGCTAAACGATCAATAGTTGGTGTTTCAATTACAGGATGACCCTCACAACCTAAAAAAGAACCAGGCCATTGATCCATGGTGATAAGTAGAACATTAGGAGATTTTTTGTTATTATTAGACATGTTTTTACCTAAATAGATTTTAAATATTTGTATTCATCAGATTTACTCTAACCAATTATCCTCAATTTTTGTTTCCCATTTATATTGGTCAGGTGGTTGAACAGATTTTGCCCATTCTTTTAAAATTTTTTTTGAATAAGATTTTTTTTTGATGGTTTCTTTTATTTTGAGAGGATCCCATTCATTTAAAAGCTTATTTTTTAATCTTGCTTCTATTTTTGAATAATCTTTTAAACCAGCTAAATTATTCATTTCATCTGGATCTGATTTTAAGTTGAATAACTGATTATTATATCCATGATAGTATATATATTTCCAATCATTGCTTCTTATCATTCTAGATAAATGAGGTTCTTTTTCATTGGACCATGACAAAGAATTATCCATACAGAATTCAGAAAAAGTTTCTTTTTCACTATTATCAGTATTTTCTAAAATAGTTTTAAGAAAACTTTTCCCATCTATGAAAGGTAATTTTATGCCGTCTCCTGCTTCTACTATAGTTGCAGTTAAATCAACTAAATTAAATATTTGCTTACGTCGTTCATTTTTTGGAAGAATATCTTTCCAACTCATTATCAAAGGGACTTTAACAGATTCTTCATAAAAAGTTTGTTTCCACCACAAATCTCTTTCCCCAATTTGCTCTCCATGATCTGAAGCATAAATAATTAATGTATTTTCAAAAAGGTCATTGTCTTTAAGTGTTTTGATAATTTGACCAATTAAGCTATCTAGGGTTTCAACAAGTGCATAGTATGCTGCCCGTGCTCTTATTTCATCTTCTTCTTTTATTTCATTTAGCCCAGTTTTTTCTCTCCAATTATCGAGCCAATCATTATTACCTGACACTGTTTTTTTTAATCTAGGAGGTCCAACTTTATTCTTATAATAATCAAATAATTTCTTGTTTGCTACATATGGTTGATGAGGAAGCATAAAGCCAACTTGAAGAGCGAATGGTTTTTCATCACCATTTTCTTTTTCAGCCTTAAAATTTTTTAAAAACTTTATTGTTTGTGAGGTAACTTCTCTGTCAAGAACTTCATAACTCATTTGACCAGCCCCTGAATTTAAGATTGATTCTTTAAACGGCCTTTGAGCTTTGTCTAAAACACCTAGACTATATTCTGATCCACCATACCAATCACTAGAATGATCAAAAACTTTTCTACTTGCAAAACCATGCATTTGATCAGGACCAATCGAATGTAATCTTCCTATCAAAGTTGGATAATACCCCACTGATCCAAGAGAATGTGCCATTGTTGGTATATCAGAAGCTAAAGAATCGCTATTCATCCAACATTCTTGTCTATAAGGATATTTTCCAGTCAATAATGACATTCTAGCGGGTAAACAAATAGGTGAGGGTGTATATATATTGTCAAATGAAACGCCATTATTTGCTAATTCATCCAAGTTAGGTGTCCTAACGATTTTGTTGCCATAACTGCCTATCACATTAAATGCATGTTGATCAGAAAGAATAAACAATATGTTTGGTTTATTTTTTTTCATAATTATCCACGTAAACTTTTTACGTTATGGATATGGACATGTTTGCCCATTTTGATATTAGCAGTTGCAACTCCAATGACTTCACCATACTTAATTATTTTATCTCCCTTATTTATCAAGTTTAATGAAAATTTATGACATAAATTAATGTTATCTTTTAACGTAAATTGAGATAATTTATTCTCTATTTTTAATATGATATTTGAATTTTCTTTCAACAGTTTTATAGTTGTTCCGACGTTATCTATTGGGTCTAATATTATTGCATCAAAGTTTTTAGTATTCATTATAAACTCCTATCAATCCTAGAAAAAACCTCAGATGAATCATTTAATATTTCTCCCCAGGTTAGAGAACCTGAACAGATTTTAACTATTAATTCCCAAAACTCTCCTAACGATTTCTCAATTAACTTTTCACCTACAAAAACGTCTGAACATTTGAAATCTAATTGTTCATTTAATTGACTGCAAGCATAAGGATTAGCGCTATACTTTATTGTTGGCGATATATGATTGTTAAAACTATTTCCTACTCCAGTTGAAAATAAAATCATTTGACAACTTGCAGATGAAAATCCACTCAAAGATTCTGGAGCATAAGCAGGTGCATGCATCAAAAACATTCCTTTTTTTTTAGGTTTGTTACCCCAATCAATAACGTTTTCTATTTTTTTAGAGCCACTTTTGGCAACATTACCTATTGATTTTTCTTCAATTGTTGTAAGACCAGCTTGAATATTTTGATGTCCCGGATTATTTCCAAGTAGATCAATTCCTTTGGATTTGGCTAAATTTCTTTGGAAATCTACAGCGTTAGAAATTTTTGTTTTTACTTCATTGGATTGGGCTCTTTTTTGTAAAAGATGTTCTGCTCCTAGCCATTCAATGGTTTCACCAATTATAGCACTCCCACCTAAATCAATTAATCTATCAGCGATTAGTCCCATTAATGGGTTTGCAACTAAGCCGGAACTTGGATCTGATCTACCGCATTCCAGTCCAATTGTTAATTCAGAAAAGGGTACTTTTTCTCGTCTATAATTTGAAATATGTTTTGTTAGTTTTGCACCAACTCTTAACCCCAAATCTAATAATTTAATAGCATCGTGATTACACTCATCTAATGTTAATAGTTCTACGGGTTTTTTAGAATTATCTAAAGCTGATTTAATATAATGACCTTTAGGTGGGTCAGCAGTTATAATTAATATAGCTCCAATATTTGGGTTTTTTGCAAATCCTATAATGGCATTATCTTGTCTTATTTTGTCTTCACCAATAATTCCTCCACCATAAGGATTATCTACAAATAAAGATCCTTGAAGAAGATTAGATATTTTTCTTGCAGTGGGTCCGGTTAAACCAGTGATAGAAATTATTAATAGCTTATTCCTAATGCCTATTGTTCCGTTTTTTCTTTTATATCCATAAAAATATTTTTTCATTTTGTTACTTGCTCCAAAACTATATTAGATGACAAGAGACATGATGATCTTTATCAATTTTTTTTAAATGAGGTATTTCTTCAATACATATTTTTTTAGAAAAAGGACACCTAGTATGAAATTTACAGCCTGAAGGTGGGTTAGTTGGACTTGGAATATCTCCTTTAATAAGTTGGTATTGCTTTTTCTTGGATTGAGGATTGGGTAACGGTATAGATGCTAATAATGCTTTTGTGTAAGGATGCTGTGGATTTTTAAATAAGGTTTCTCTATCTGTAAGTTCTACAATATTTCCTAAGTACATTACTCCAATTTTTGAACAAATTTGTGCTATTACAGACAAGTCATGAGCTATGAACATATAAGACAATTCAAATTCTTCTTGAAGGTCCATAAATAAATTTATAACTTGGGCCTGTACCGAAACATCTAAAGCTGAAACAGGTTCATCTGCAATAATTAAACTTGGATTTAAAGCTAAAGCTCTAGCTAGCCCTATCCTCTGTCTCTGACCTCCTGAAAATTCATGCGGATAGTTGTTTATATGAAACTCTCTTAGACCTACTTTTTCAAAAGTTTCAATTAATTTATTATGTATCTCTGTATCTTTACATATATTATGCAAACGCATTCCTTCAGAAACTATTTTTCCAACAGTAAACCGTGGGTTTAATGACGAATAAGGGTCTTGAAAAACAATTTGGACTTCTTTTCTTATTGGAAACATTTCTTTTTTAGATAATGAAGTTATTTCTTTTCCTCTAATTTTTATTTTCCCTGAAGTAGGTTTTACCAATCGCATAATAGATTTTCCAAGGGTAGATTTTCCTGATCCACTTTCACCAACTATTCCTAAAGTTTCTCCAGGTTCAATGCTCAAAGTTACATCATCAACTGCTTTCACATATTCTTTTTGAATACCTAAAATTCCTTTTTTAATTGGAAAATATGTCTTTAGATTTATTATTTCTAATAATAAATTATCTTCATTATAATGTTCTATCATTTGAAATCCTTGAAACATGATGCCCAATGTTTTTTTGATTTTTCTTCAAAAACAGGATCTTCTTTTATACATTTTTCCATCACATATGAGCATCTATTAGAAAATGCGCAACCAACTGGTAAATCATGTAAAGAAGGAACAATCCCTTTAATTTCTTCTAAACGTTTTGGCTTTCCCTTATTTTTTGAAATTTGGTCAATATTTGGAATAGCTTTCATTAAACCTCGTGTATATGGATGTTTGGGGTTTTTAAACAAGTCTATCACACTAGCTTCTTCAACCTTTTTCCCAGCATACATGACAATAACATGATCTGCGGTTTCTGATATAACTCCAAGGTCATGAGTTATCATTACGACAGCTGTACCCAATTTTTTTTGTAAATTATTTAAAAGCGCCAACACTTGTGCCTGGGTGGTAACATCTAAGGCAGTAGTTGGTTCATCTGCTATAAGTACAGTAGGCTCACACACTAAAGCCATAGCAATCATAACTCTTTGCCTCATACCTCCTGACATCTCATGTGGGTAGCCATTTAGCCACCTATCAGAATCTGGTATTTGCACTAAATCTAGAATATTTTTTGCTCTTTTCTGAATTTCTTTTTTTGATAAATCAAAATGTCTTTCCAGTAATTCTGAAATTTGTTTTCCAATAGTCATTAATGGATTTAAAGATGTCATTGGCTCTTGAAATATCATTGAAATTTTTTTTCCTCTAATATCCCTAATTTGTCTGTCAGAAATTTTGACTATGTCTTCACCTTCATAATGAATTGAACCAGAAGAAATTTTCCCAGGTGGATTAGGAATAAGTTTCAAAATAGCAAGGGAACTTACTGACTTTCCACAACCTGACTCACCAACTATTCCAAGCGTATTTCCTTTTTCTAATTTCCAGGATAAATTGCTGACAGCTTTTACAATTTTCCCTCTTAAATGAAATTCAACACTTAAATTTTTAATCTCAAGAGCTATGTTGCTCATGACATGGCCACTTGATCTATTTCAGGCAAAGCATCATCAGGTCTGCTTTTTATCATATCCATTAATTCTTTTTGAACTTTAGCATAAGCTGGATCATTATACACATTGTCCATCTCACCTGGATCTTCAGATAAAATATACATTTCCCCTGTATCAGAGATCTCTTCATAAACAAGTTTAGCATCTTTTGTTCTTGCAACTCTTAAATTTAGAGCTAATCCAGTTCTTGAGCTTCTCAAATCCCATTCATTATATGCAAAATCTCTATTTTCTTTATTTGTCATTAAACCCATTAAACTTTTCCCATTTAAATCCATAGGTTTAGAAATATTCGCATAATCATAAAAAGTAGCCGGAATATCTAATGTTGAAACAGGGTCATTAATCACTCTATTCTTGGGAATATTTGGGCCTTTCATAATACATCCAACCCTTAACAAGCTTTCATAAAGAATTGGTCCTTTTAACAATAAACCGTGATCACCAAGCCAGTCACCATGATCAGCTGTGTAAACAACTAAAGTATTTTGGGAAATACCTGCTTCATTCAACGCAGTCATTATTCTTCCAACATTATGATCTATTAATGAAATCATTCCATAGTAATTAGCTATTAAATGACGCATTTTCTTTTCTTCAGGAGGAAAAATTCTAGACCATTTTGCACGGTGTTTAACTAGACCTTCATCTGGCATGTCAGGTTTTCCTTCAAAACTTTTTTCATGCCACCAAGGTCTTCTTTCAAAGTCTCTTTCTGGATTTTCTGGAAGGTCCACTTCATCTGGGTGATACATATAACACCAAGGTTCTGGACAATTAAAGGGAGTATGTGGGTCTGGGAACGATGACCACAAAACAAATGGGTTGTCTTTATTTTTTTCTATAAATCTAATAGTTTGATTTCCTACCCAAGTGGAATTATGAAATGCAACAGGTAATCCAGAATTCCAAGTTTGAGGTATGTCTAGATTAGGAGGTAATTTTGTTCCATATTGTTCACTCCTTTTTGCACCCATACCTCCTGCATGAAGCCATCTTTCATAATGATGAACATCTGGTGGAGCGGGTATTGCTCCATCTAATCCAGCATAATGTCCACCTACCATAGTTTCCACGTGATCAAAGCCCATATATGGTCCATACCACTCTGGGCCAAGCTTGGATAAACTAAACCTACATTCTGGAGTACCTGTGGGCTCAAAAGTCTTGTTGCTTGAAAAATGTAATTTTCCTACAAACCCGCTCTTATATCCGTTGTTTGCAAAAGTTCTACCAAATCCTTTTTCTCCAATATCAGGATTTAGGTCTATTCCATTATCACTTACGCCATGTGTCCTCGGTAACAAGCTAGTTAACATTGAGCTTCTTGCAGGCATACAAACCGCATTTGGTGTAATACAGTTTTTAAATCTTGTACCTTCAGATGCTAACTCGTCGAGATGAGGGGTTCTAACTTTACGTTTTTCAAAGCCATAACAATCTCCTCTTTGTTGATCTGAAGTTATAAATAAAATATTAAAAGGTTTTTCCATTTTTTTCTCCTTCATGTAGCTACTTTATCTTTTGGATCTAAATGGTCTCTGACACCGTCTCCAAGTAGGTTGAAAGCAATCATAGTTATGAATAAAAAAAGACCGGGAGCAATAGAAACCCATGGTGCAAAGGTTAAAAACTCATTTCCTTTAGCTATCATAGTTCCCCAACTTGGAGTGGGTTCTTGTATTCCCATTCCTAGAAAGCTAAGTGTTGATTCCATCAATATGACATTACCTATTAATACTGTAGAAAGAACAATTATAGGCCCTATACAATTTGGCAATACATGCATAAAAATTATCCTTAAATGACCCATTCCAATTGCATGGCATGCAGAAATATAATCTAATTCTTTAATTGATAAAACTACTCCTCTTGTAACTCTTGCAAATTGAATTATTCTTCTAATGGATAGAGCAAGAACTAAATAAATAGGGTTGGGCCCTAATATAGCTACCATTGCTAAAGCTAGAATAACTCCTGGTATAGACATAAAGACGTCAACAATCCTCATGATAATTTCGTCAATTATACCAACAAAATATCCAGAAACTGCTCCTAAACTAACCCCAATGACTAAACCAAAAATAATAGTACTTAAAGCTAACGACAATGAGGTTGTAGTGCCATGCAACACTCTTGAAAAAATATCTCTTCCCGTTGTGTCCGTTCCCATTAAGTGCTCTAAACTAGGAGGTGCCAATGCATTCGAAGGATTAACTTGGTCAAATTGGTGAGGTGATAAAAAAGGTGAAAAAATTGCAATAAAAATTAAAATTATTACTAATGAAAAACTAAACATATTCAATTTTTTACTAAGAAAAGCTTTTAGATTTTCTATAAAATCATTCCAAGTATTTTTAAGCAAAAAGTTAACTTCATTTTCTTTTTTAATTTGTGTCGTCATAATTTAATTCTCGGGTCTATTAAAAGGTAAACCATATCAACAAGTAAATTTATTAAAGCAAAGGATACCCCTATAAGAAGGATAGCACATTGCATCACAAGAATATCTTTGTCATGTATGGCAGTAATTAACAGCTCTCCCATACCTCTTATTGTAAAGATCACTTCAATTGCCACTGCGCCACCAACAAGGTTGCCTGTTTGAAAACCTATTACTGTTACAACTGGATTAATTGCATTTCTTAATGCATGTACGAAAAAAATTCTTTTACGAAATAGTCCTTTAGAAGTTGCTGTGCGTATCATATCATGTGAAAGTATTTCAAGCATACTGGATCTAGTCATTCTGGCTATGAGAGCAGCAGGATGTAAAGCTATTGAGGCAACTGGAAGAACTAAAGCTTTAAGTCCAAATTCTTCAACGACTCCTCCTATTGGAAACCAATCTAATGTGTATGCAAATACCAAAATTAATATTAAAGCAAACCAAAATACTGGAGTGCTTACTCCAATAATAGAAATCATTCTAGCTATCAAATCTCCAACACTTCCTTGATAAATTGCTGAGATCATTCCAATTGACACACCAACAATTATAGCAACTATCATTGTACACCCTAGTAGATATAAAGTATTTGGTAATGCTTCTATAACAGCATCCATAACAACATAATCATTTACATATGATCTTCCAAAGTCTCCCTGCAATGCATTCCATATCCAATTAACATATTGGACTAATATTGGTTTGTCCAAGCCTAGTTCTTTTCTTACTCTTTCAACTTCTTCTAGATCAACTCCCGAATATCCTTCTAGATCGATGCCTAAAGCAGCGTATGCAGGATCACCAGGGGTAGCGTGGCCAAGTAAAAAAGCAAAGGTGGCAATTCCTAATATGGTAGGTATAAAGGTAATAAGTCTTCGTAATAAAACTTTTAAAAACATAAGATTCCTAAAATAAAAACCCCACTTTTAAAAAGTGGGGTTCCAATATTATTTATTTATCAAGCCAAACTTTTCTTAAATCTTCCATCCCTTTGAGTTTTCCAGTTTTAAAGTTTTTAACCCATGGATTTCTGACTGTTCTATGATTTCTCCAATTTGCAAATGCAACTGGAACATCATCAAAGATTATTTTCTGAAGTTTGATTAATGATGGTTTAGCTACAGCAGGATCATTAGTTTTAACGATTTCGTTTAAAAGTTTTTCTGCTTCAGCATTTTGATAACCACCTTTTTTATTATAATTACTTGGATTACTTGAACCTCCACTATGATACATATTCCATGTAAATTCTGATATTGTCGGTCCTCCGAGCATTTGCCAAAGAGCTAGTTCATATTTTCCTGTATACATTTGTTTTAGTAATGCACCCATTTTTGTTTTAACAATTGATAAATCTATTCCAACTGTTTTTAATTGAGCTTGAATTAAAACGGCTCTTTGAACATGAGCTCCCCCAGTACCATGAAGCATCTTAAGCTTTAATTTTTTACCTCCTGGACCATAACCTTCTTCTTTTAGAAGTTGTTTTGCCTTAGAGATATCCTGTCGAATTTTGGATAAATCTTCGGCTTTTATAAATGCTGGATGCCAAGGAGGAAAAATACTATCAACCTCTTCGCCTGCTCCCCTATAAACATTGTCTATTAGCTCTTTTCCATTAATTGCATATTGAATAGCCTGTCTAATTTTCTTCTTTTTAAGTATAGGGTTTTTTGTATTCATAGGTATCAATGTAAATGTTGAAGCCTTACCCTCTTGTAAAATTAATTTACTACCTTTGAATTGAGGGAATTGAGATTCTGGGAATGTATTTATAGTATCCAATTCACCTTTCTTTAATTTTAAAATTCTGACACTTCCTGAAGAAATTAATTTAGCTTTAAAACCACCTAAGCAAGGTAATCCCTTACGATAATAATTTGGATTTCTATCTAAATGTAAATGGTCTTTTGCTTTGAAACTTTTCATAACAAATGGACCAGTACCAACAGCTACTTTGGTTCCATAATCTCTACCCGCATCCTTAACTGCTGTTGGTGAAGCAACTCTTAATGATGCTGCAACATCCCATAAAAAAGTAGGCCATTCTCCATTTGTGTTAAATTTAATTGTATGACTATCTACAATTTCATAGTTTTTTAGAAATTTTTTCCACATGCCTGAATATGGAGAAGCAATTTTTCCTGATTTTAATCTATCAACATTAAAAGCAACTGCTTTCGCATTAAACTCTGTACCATCATGAAATTTAACACCTTTTCTTAGATTAAATGTATAAGAACCATCTGAGCTTTTATTAGGGACTTCACTTGCTAATCCTGGGGCAACACCTAAGTCTTCAGTCATGTCTAATAAACTATCATATATTAAAAAAGAATAATAAACTGGATTAGCCCTAACTCCCGCATCCATGGATGGATAAGCTAAATCAACAGTCTTAAATATTCCACCTGTTTTTGGGCATTTAAATTCAGCAAACGCAAAAGAAATACCAAAAAACGTTGTTATTATTCCTATTGAAAAAATCATATATATATATGATTTAATTTTATTAAGTATTGTTAACATTTCTTCCTCCCTTTTTTAAAATCTTCCCTTTCGTTGAATACCTGCTGAGCTTGTATTCATTACAGCGTCTATGTGTGAATGCATCAACTTTACTTTTAAATTAGCATCTAAACCTTTATCCCAAAGGTCATGAAATTCCCCTGGGTCATTTTCTAAATCATAAATTTCACCAAAGCCAAGGCCATGATAAATTATTGTTTTATACCTTCCATCAAAGGTCATTGTTGCGTGTGTATCACGCACAATTCGGGGAGAACCGAGTGAGTCATTAAACTCCGCAACAACCACAGGTTTATGAGTATTAATGTCTTTACCAGAACACATCTTAGAAAATAGTGATTTCCCTTGCATATAATAGGGTGTCTCAATTCCTGCTGCATCTAAAATTGTTGGAGCTAAATCTACTAACTCTACTAAAGCTGAGCTAACTATATTTTCTTTAATTTTACCTGGCCAAGAAAATATTAATGGTACATGGACTAATCCTTCGAAAAAACGACTTCCTTTATAAATTAATCCATGATCACCTAGCATTTCTCCGTGATCGCTGTGAAAAATTATAAGAGTATTGTCTAGTTCGTTTTTATCTTCTAAGTGACAAACCAATCTCCCAAAATGTTTGTCTAAAAGCTCAATCATAGCGTAGTAATGTGCTTGTACTATTTTACCATTAAATGTTTCTGGAGGCCAATTACCAGGGTTTTTATAAGAACCGGTTGGTGGTGGAGGATTTTCACCATTGGGGTTTATAGCTTCAACAGCTTGTTGGCACACTTCATTAAATTTTTTTTGTCTTTCTATGTCCTCAATTTTAAACAATGGCCCGGGCAAATCTTCTGGGTTATATTTTTCTCTATATTCTTTTGGTGGATCAAATGGTGGATGTGGGTCAAATGGGTTTATTGACAACATCCATGGTCCATTTCTTTCTCGGTCAATAAATCTAATAGCCATATCTGTGCACCAGGTTGTTTGATGAAATTCCTCTGGTACTCCATCACAACAAAAGTTGTTTACTGGTTCAAAAAGTTTTTTAAGATCTTGCTTTTTTTCCTCTACGATCCATCTCTTATAATCATCGCTTTCTGGATTGAGTTTAGGTGTTGAGTCATGACTATAATAAAAAGTTTCATATCCATCATCAGTTCTTTTTTCTACTCCTCCTTCAGCACTTGACAAGTGAAGTTTTCCAATTAAACCGCAATCATAACCGGCATCTTTTAAAATTTTTGTAACTAACACTTCATGGTCTGGGAAATACTCTGCACCATTTCTATGTGCATGAGTTGAAGCAGGGTATCTGCCAGTTAAAAAGGAAGACCTACTAGGAGTGCAAATTGGACTTTGTACGTAAGTATTTTTAAATGCAAACCCATTTTTAATAAACTTATTTAAGTTTGGGGTGTTTATATATTGATTACCAAGTGCATTTATAGTGTCGTACCTTTGTTGATCTGTGCAATACCATATTATGTTAGGTAATTTATTTTTCATTACATTACTCTAAATTAATAACTTTATAATTTTAAAATTAGATAAAATTTAAATTTACAACCAATACAATTTTATGATTTTTCTATAACTTTTAGTTATACAAATAATAATTTAATTTAATTTTTTTATAAGTATAATAATTTTTATTTATACTGACTCTAATTAACTAGGTTAAATTTGATGATCAAACTTAGACAAATTCAGTTTTTTCTAGCTGTTGTAAAACATAATAGTTTTAATAAAGCTGCTGAATATTTAAATGTTTCTCAGCCGGGCATAAGCAAAGCAATTCATGAATTAGAAGAAATAATGTCAGTAAAATTAATCAATAGGTTACCAAAAGGAATTGAACTTACTAATTTTGGAAGAGTTTTAGAAAAATATTCTAATTTAATTATGGCTGACATAAACAATGCTGAAAAGGAAATTAAGTCACTAAAAGAAGGAACTTTTGGAACTATTAATATTGGAGTAGCTTTCAGTCCTAGAATATATTTGCTTCCAAAATCTAGTATTAATTTACAATTAAAATTTCCAGAAATAATTTTAAATGTTTATGCAGGAAGTAGAAATGATCTTTTATTAAGATTACTTGAAGGAAAAATTGATTTATTTGTGTCTGCAATTGTGCCTGAAGATATTAAAATAATAGAAGATATTAATATTCAGGATTTGAAATTCTTACCGTTGTATAAAGATACCCAATACATAGTTACGAGGATTGACCATCCACTTCAGTATAAAAAAAATATAAAATTGCAAGATACCTTAGATTTTGATTGGATACTTCCAGACCACGAAAAAAATTTTAGATTATTTAATTTGAATGATCAATTTTTAAAAAATAATTTAAAGCTTCCAATCCCAAAAATAGTTTATAACTCAGGAAACTTTGCTTTGAATATTATTAAAAATAGTGATTTTTTGGGTATACATCCTAAACAAATGATAGAAACACAAGGGAATGGACTATTAGCAATTTTGGATCTTGAAGGTATAACGATGGAACCATCCTATGGAATAACTTATTTAGCGAATAAACCTTTGAGACAATCTGTGAAATTAATAATTGAAGAATTATCTCTAGTTAGTAAAGAAATGATTAGAAATGGTTTTGTGAAAGAAATTTAATGAATAATATTCAGATTAAGATCTTTTCAGAACAACTCCTAAAATTATTGAATAATTAGTCTTAATGAAAGATACTTTATGATTTTTTTAAAAACACTCTTAATAGGTTTATTAGGTGGTATAATATTTAACGTATTTCTATTGCCTCTACCTTGGATGCTTGGACCAGCTTTTTTTGTTGCTTTATTTGCTTTAAGTGGTGTTAAAGTAAATATAAGTAGGAAAGTAAGAACTCCTTTTGTTGGGATCACAGGCGTTTGGTTAGGGGGGTACTTCCAGCCTAGTATTATAAATGATCTCAACATTTGGTTTGTTTCTCTTTGCTTTTTAATATTATATATACCTTTTTCACATTTCATCTCATATTCTGTTTTAATTAAAATTAGAAAGTTACCTCAAACTGAAGCTTTTTTTATTGGATCCCCAGGAGGTTTATTGGAGATGACATTAGGTGCCGAGGAATGTGGAGCTAATTCTAAAAAAGTCTCTCTAGTTCACATGTCTAGAATTTTTTTAACTGTGATGCTTGTTCCAAACTTGTTACTGTTATTTTTTCCTGGTGCTTTTTTAAGAGAGCCCATATGGCCTGACACTCAAGGCGATATGTTACATATATTTGCTTTTATTATTTTGATGCCATTAGGAAATTTTATTGGAAACAAGATAAATTTTCCTGGATATCAATTTTTTGGCCCACTAATACTTAGTGCTATTATTCATGTTTCAGGGCTTTTTGATTTAAATGCGAATATTTCATTTTTAATAATTTCACAATTGATTATAGGGAGTTATTTTGGCTGTAATATGAATGGCATTTCCTGGAAAGTCGCTGGTAATTATTTGATTGATGCCTTTACCGTAGTTATAAGTCTTATAATTAGTTTTGTACCTTTTGTGATTACTTTATATTTACTTACAACACTAAAAATTGAGGCAGTAATTCTTGCTTTTACTCCAGGAGGAGTTAATGAGATGGGACTTCTGGCAGCTTTTATAAATATTGAGCCAGCATATGTATTAACCCATCATTTATTTAGATTGTGCACTGTATTGTGTTTATTAATTTTTGCTAAAAAATATTTATATCCAAAATTTAAGGAAATGAATAGGTTAAAGTAACTGAATTCAATAAGTTAATTTTAATTATATGAATATTTTATTAAAGTAAATGTTTGTAAAGAACTAATAATCCAACAAAAGTTAAAAAAATAAGTGTTAAATTTTTAAAAGTTTCTTGTGGTATCTTATCTCTTATTTTTAAACCTATATATTGCATAAACATAGCTGGAATCAATGCTAAGGATGTTACTAAAAAATCATTTATCACAACTTTTTGATATATAAAAAACATTATATAAAGTGGAATTAAGGTTGCAAAAACTAAAAAAGAAACGTTTTGACTAAATCTTTCTTTAGAAAAATTTAAACTAACTAAATATATAATCATTAAAGGGCCTAAAACTGTTGTCATGCCACCAATTACTCCTGAAAATAATCCATACAATAACCCAAATAATTTATTAGAGACTAATATCTCATTTATCTTGAACCCTTTAAAATTTATAAAAGCAAAAATTATAATTGTAATCCCAATTGCAATACTGATTATTTCACTTTTAGTATTATGAAAAATATAACTCCCAATCAATATGCCTGAAAAGATACCGATACTAAAAGGTATCAATTTATTATAATTACTCATATTTTTAAAATTTATTTCTCTTATATTTGCAAAAATAATTGGAAAAAAAA
>ERZ802830.1625-NODE-1625-length-21254-cov-59.538_pt1 | contig 21254 bp, 11 predicted proteins | sample MGYA00345654_ERZ802830 | MGnify/ENA primary metagenome ERZ802830 (study PRJEB30503, sample SAMEA104212375) | marine metagenome | biome: Westerlies Biome; feature: [SRF] surface water layer (ENVO:00010504) within the epipelagic zone...; material: water...
GCCTTAACGGGCTTTATGCGATTATATTCGTACCAACTTTTTAGCGACTTCAGCATGTTTCTGGCTCTACGAGTCCATATTGGGGTCCATAGTAGCAAATACAGATCAAGTTTCGGCCCCTTATCTTTTTGTAAGCCGGGTTGCCGTGGCTCATATTTGCGAATCCGAAAATTCTGCCACGGTCTCTCTGGCGATACGTTGCAGGTAGCCGACCTCGGCGGCGGGTAGCCGTCCATAATAGTCATACGTCAACTGACGTGGTTCGACGCCGTACAGTGAGAGAAAAACCAGATAAGCTCCGAGATAAGTGCCACGTAAATTGGGGTGTGTGCCGTCGAAATCTGCATGCAACAGGAAGTCTGGGCGCTCTCTGTAAGATCGCTCATAGGCGAGACCCACGGGAATCATCTCAGCATCTGCTGCCTTAGCCGCAACCCTGTAAGCAGAACTGATCTTCTTGATCATAGACTTATCTGCTCGCCGGTGCGGTTGCACGTAAGCGTGCGTCATGTAGAGCATGGGCTTGCCACCCTTTTGTCGGATCTTTGTGGAGAACAAGACCGCGGTATCAACAAACTCGCGCCTCGCTTGCTCGGACAGAGGCTCCGCGCTACCACCCTGCATAATCACCACTTGAAATGGACGCTCAACACCTATCTGGCCCGGCTTTAAAAGCCAGTCGATATTGTGATGTTTTAGTCTGGCACCACCGATGGTCGAAGACTTGTACTGGAAGTCTCCGCTTCCCATGGCAAAACGCTCCATCGCCATGCGCTTAACGTGATTATGTAGGCTGTCATTATAGTAAAGGTAGCTGTTTCCGACGAACAGCACCCGACTCACGGGCGCCGGTTGCGCAGCCAGATGCTGAGCGACCAATGCAATCGCAAGTGTGATCATCGCGCGCGCAACCCAATGGTTCGATTGCCCTATCAAGGAATTTCCGTGTTTAGTCCGCATCAGCCGTCAGAAAATTATTGGTACAACTAAGGTTGCCAGCAGCGTCAATACCAAGAGCGCTGCCACATTCATTAAGAAGCCAGCTCGTACCATTTCAGGAATAGTCAGCACCCCGGACGAAAATACGATGGCATTCGGCGGAGTCGCCACCGGTAACATGAATGCACAGCTCGCCGCGAGTGTTACTGGTACGCATAAAACTAAGGGCTCTATACCCGACTGGGCTGCGATGGCGGCAATTACGGGTAGAAACGTAGCTGCGGTTGCCAGATTGCTCGTCAGCTCAGTGAGAAAGACGACCAATCCCGCTGCCGCAACGATCAGAACAAGTAAACCGAGATCTGCCACAGGCAGCAGTGATTCACCTAGCCAAACAGCCAATCCCGAGCTTGATACTTGCGACGCCAATGCCAGTCCTCCGCCAAACAAGATCAGCACGCCCCATGGCAAGCGCGAGACGTCGTCCCACACCATCAGCCGCTCACCCTGTTGCCTGCCGGAGGGCAGGACGAAGAGTATCAGCGCAACGGCCATCACTATACCGGCGTCACTAACACCCTCAAGACCGGGCATAGTGTTAAGCCACTTGCGGGTCATCCACACACCCACGACGGAGAGAAAAAGTAGTCCTACCCGCTGTTCAGGTAGAGACAAGCGACCCATATCGCTACGCATTTTTCGTATAACGTCTGCCGCTTGGGTACTCTCCGGAATAGTAACGGTAAAGGCGACCCGTGTGAGAATAACCCACCCCAAGGGGAGCAACACCAATGCAAGGGGCAAGCCGATCAACATCCAGTCAAAGAAGGCTATTTGCATCCCATAAGTCTCTTCAATGAAGCCGGCAAGTAGCACGTTAGGAGGGGTTCCGATGATCGTCGACATACCGCCAATCGTCGTCGCGTAAGCAAGTGCGAGTAAAAGTGCCACCTGAAATGCACGCTTATCGCCGATACTAACGCCCTCAGACTTCTCCACAACCATGGCCGCTACTGATGTCGCTATGGGCAGTAGCATCATCGCTGTCGACGTATTGGTCATCCACATCGACAAGACGGCAGCCGACACCATGAAACCTAGGATCAGCTTCCGACCATCCGTTCCCGTTCGAGACAATACAGCGAGCGCAATCCGGCGATGCAGCGACCATTTTTCGACCGCAAGCGCCAAAATGAAGGCTCCCATGAACAGAAAAATTGTGGGGTGCGCATAGCTCTGCGCCACTGTCTTAATCGGCATCACCTGCAATAATGGAAAACTCACCAGCGGTATAAATGCTGTTGCCGCCACAGGTATCGCCTCAGTTGACCACCAGATAGCCATCCACAGGCCAACACCAGCAACGAGCCATGCATCTCTGGGCATTGTCTGCTGCGAATCGCAGGTCAAAAACATGATGGCAAAAACCAACGGGCCAATCCACAGACCAATACGTTTTACCGAAGACTGAGCCTGCTCAATCGCTGCGTTCATAAACTGCTTCCCAAGAGACCAAAAGGCCCCCTTACGGAGGCCTTTTGGTTAGTAAATTAACATGTCACGCGTCAGCTGCTCAAAAGCTCATCCGCAGATCGAGGTACATGTAACGACCGTAGTCTGTGTGCGCGTCAGCAAAGTAGCCGAAGTAACGATCGGCCAAAGGAGCTCGCTCATCAGTCAAGTTCTTTACACCCAATCTCATGCGTGATCGTGCATCGCCCATATCGAATCGGTAGTCAAAGGTGGCGTCATAAGTAGTCATGGACGGTATGACATATCGCGTACCATCGCTCAAGGTTAAGGAGCTCTGGTAGAACGAGCCGACTTGGAAGCCAGAGAGCGAGGCGCCAAAGTCACCACGACGCCACCGCAAACTTGCCGTGTGTCGCTCCTCTTGATTGCCGTCGCGACCAATCAGGTCAGCAAACCCATCAATAGGAATATTCGCTGGTATAGCGCCGCTCGCCTGGCTGGCAACAAGAAGTGCCGCATCACCCGAAGCCTCTTGCTCAAACGTATCCATAAAGGATCCGTTATAGCGGAAGGTGAAGGTGCCAATATCGGTATCGATGTCGTAGTAGACGCCGATGTCGTACCCCTCAAGCGTCCGCTTGTCGAGGTTAGCGTAAGCGTCATCAACCCGCACCGTATCGCCACCGGGACAAATTCCGGCCTCGGTAAACGCTGCAATCTGATCATCATCAGGTGCCTGACGGACGACCGCTGGATTGAAGGTCATTGAGCAGTTTGATGTCCCAGCTTGCAGACGATAATACAGATCGAGAATCATGTGATTTTCTTCGCCAAATAGTCCAATGGTGTTGTCTTTCTCGATGCTCCACCAGTCAGCTGTTACAGAGAGTCCATCAATAGGCTCAAATACAAAACCAATCGAGGTGTTCTCGCCCGTCTCTGACTCTAATAGGTCACTACCCTGAGCAGAGCGCTGTATCGAGTTGCGGCAATCGAGATCGTAAACCTCACCGGTGACTTGGTTGGCGTACTCACAGGTCCAGTCCGTTCGCGTGTTGCTACGCGCGACCAGTCCCTCATTCACAGTTACTAAGTTAGGTGCGCGAAAAGTCTCTGACCACGAACCACGAATGAGCAGTGGCTCTATGGGGCGATAACCAAAAGCCGCCTTGCCAACTGACACGTTACCGTCACCGATATCGGAGTAGTCCTCATTGCGAATGGCAAGTTGGACATTGAGATTGTCTAAGACGGGAATCTGTAATTCGGCAAATACCGAGGTAACCGTTCGAGAGCCCGCACTGTCTCCAGTGGGACTCGAGTTTGCGACGTCACTGACGTAGGGGTAGGTATCGCCCTGATAGTCGGTGAATACGATCGTGCCATCGAGACGGGGGTCACGATCATCACTATAACTTTCCTCACGCCACTCAACGCCTACCAGTCCTCCGACTGAGCGGGAGCCCAGATCGAATAACGCATTATTAGACACCTTAAAATCGAAGGTTGTGAGTTCCGTCTCTGACTTTCGGTAAACATCGATCAAGATACGTTCGATGTTTGAACCCTCGTATGTTGGATCGAGTGGGTTAAACGCATTAGCCGTTGTATCGTTTAGTGCTTCTTGTGCCAGCGTATTAGAAACTCGGTTGTTCGTTATATCGTCTTTTGTTGCCTTGGCATAAGAGACCGCTGTCTCCCAATCCCAATCTCCCTGACTGCCGCGAAAACCCTGCAAGAGCCGGAACATATCGCCGTCATTGTTAACAATCCTCGGCACCTGACCGAAACGGTAATTGTCAATGATCAGATCGAGACCTTCGGCCGGAACGCCGGACATGGCATCATCAAGGCCCGGTCCAGAGAGTCGCCCGGGGCCACTTCCTAGTGGGTTATAGTAATTAGCCGCATCCATGATTAGCTTGACAGAGCTAAACGTGGCTGACGCATGCCGCGTCAGGTTCGTCTCCGATTCGTAGAACGATACTTCCGTAAAACTCTCAGCACCGTTTTCGAGCTCGTGGGTGATGTTGGCAAAGATGCTCATGCGATCGAGTTCAGATGCGAGATCGCGACCAAAGCCATTATTACCGTTTAAGTCGTAACGATACGTACCCTGTCCATCGACAGCACCACAGGTGGTAGCGTTAATCGAGTACTGGCATCGAGAGTCGCCAGTGGGGTAAGTCTCAAACTCGCCCGCTGTATCAGTGATAACGCCATTCAGGCTGGTCGGTTCACGTGATGTACGAACGTCCATCTGCGGGTAAAGACCATTCGCAGAATTATTTCTAAATGCTGTGTTACCGGCCCAAGGCGAGTCCTCGGGTACACGGCGTCGAAAGTCGGAGTCAGACCATCGCGGATCGTCATTCGAGCTCACTCGATCGCGGTGATAGTAATTGAAGAAAACACCGACATTAGTTCTACCATCATTAAAGTCCTGACCCCATTCCGCTGTCACGCTTTGACGCGTGCTGGGCGTATTCTCAAATTCCGAGTGCCGGAAACGGATATTGAACCCCTCGAAATCGTTCTTCAGTACGGTGTTGACCACACCAGCTACGGCATCAGCGCCATAAATCGCAGATGCGCCATCGCGGAGCACTTCAACTCGATCGATACCCCACACAGGGAGGTGGTTGGAGTTGGCGGTGTTAACTGGGATAAAGCTACCACCCACCTCTTCCGTCTGGTAAGTGGCCGAGTTCACCATTCGACGGCCGTTCAGCAACACGAGTGTATTACCCGTACCGAGGTTACGTAGGTTAAATGCGCCCAAATCCCCGCGCCCTGAGTTGACGCCACCGGAAATATTTTCAGCTTCGTTGAAGAAGTTTTGCCCGTTTTCAGGAATGAGGGCAAGCAGCTCATCACCCGAGTCAATGCCCATAGCTTCGATGGCTTCAGCATCAATGACACTGACTGCGAGGGCCTCCGATATCGACGCCCCCTTGATTTGGGAGCCGACGACAATCACTTCCTCTAAGGGAGTGTCATCGTCCTGGGCGAAACTAACGGATGAGGCAAATGCAATGGCCGCAACGAGTGGTGCGTGCCTTAGATAGAAGGGACCTTTACGCGATTTGATCATAGCTAACTCCTTGGGAATATTATTAGTAATTTGTGAGCGTATTGAACGCATTACTCCTCTCCGCTCAGTTTTAGCCTTTTTCTTTGTGATTCGCCATTTTTTTTATCTTAAACACTAAAGAGCCTCCCAAACATCACAGGGCGATCCTTATCTAAACGAACTAGCGGGGCAGGGGCCTGCCCAATCGCTGTTTTGTTACCTCACCGTCTCTGACAGCGAAGTCACCATTTATGACTAAGTACTCAACCCCGCGAGAAAGCATGTTCCAATTTGAAAAACCTGCTTCTTCACGGTAGCGATCGGGATCAAATACAAGCACATCAGCAATGTGTCCATGGAGCAAGGTGCCACGATCGTTCAAACCTAAAATAGCCGCAGGTAATCCGCTGCTAGCTCGAACAAAGTCAGTCAGCGAGAGCGTCCCTCTTTTTCGAACATAGGTGTCGTATTTTCTGGGAAAGCTGCCGTATTTTCGTGGATGACCATCGGTACCATCGCTTGACGTGGCTACCCAAGGCTCGCGCATAAACTGCTCAATATCGGACTCAATCATGTTAAAAGATACAACCCGAGCTCTTCCCTCACCGATCAGGTGCGCAGCCGCAACCTCGGGCGCTACGCCCATGGTTGAGGCGATTGCATCGAGCCGCAACCCGTGCCATTGGGCATCCTCGGTTTCCACTAACATGAGGCTAGTCGGCCCTCCGCGACGCTCAATATTAGCGGCCATATCTATCAGTAATAGTTCACGTAGCTCGGGGTCCGATAGTCGGTTTCGAATCGCGTCAATACCACCCACCTGGTATTCGCTGCTGACGACGGCACTTTTGAGCTGCGTTGAAGACGCAACCCAGGGGTATTGATCAGCAGAAATCTGCAAGCCCTCTTCACGCGCCGATCTTATCTTCCCGATGATGTCACCTGAGCGGCCCCAGACATCTTTGCCTAAGACCTTAATATGGGCGATGTGCGCCGGTATGTCCGCCTCTCTGGCAATTCGAATGACCTCATCGACCGCAGCATCAACGCCGACACCGCGTGAGCTTTCTGCACGAATATGAGATTCGTATATCGCGTTGTGGCTCGATGCAACTCTCGCGAGCTCGATGACCTCCTCCGTGGTTGCGTGTGAGCCATCGGCATAAAATAGTCCTGTAGATAAGCCGAGAGCACCCTCATCGAGCGACTCGCTCAAAATCGTTTTCATCTCGGCTATTTCGGCTTCAGTAGCAGGCCTACCGGTCTCGTCCATCACCCTGCGTCTCAAGGAGGCATGCCCGACCAGCTGAGCTACGTTTGTGCCGGCACCGTGCGCGAAGATCTGATTAAAACGATGCCTAATACGTGTTGCTCCATCACCGTCATTACCGATGACAACGGTCGAAACACCTTGGGTTAAGTAGTGCTCCATATGCGCCGTTTCGGGCGAGACGAGATCCGCCCGCGCATGTGTGTGAATATCGATAAATCCAGGGGTTATGACCTTGCCAGATATATCAATTTCCGACTCTGCTTCCGGGGTTTGAGTCCCCGTCAGACGCACGATCCTGCCATCACGGATTCCAATATCACCCTTGTAAGGGGCAGCGCCTGTGCCATCGACCACCACACCGCCTCTGAATAAAATATCCAGCGGCTGATTAGCCGACACCTGCTGAAAATAGGCGCGCATGAAAGCCTCAGCCGCAGTTCGACCATACTCTCGCACAAACTTTCGATCGGTCTCATCGCCCATCTCCAGAGTGGTTGAGGAGACGCCGTACTGAGTAAAGAAGTAGTGCTTTGCCGCATTTAACTGCGGCGTTTTGGAGATCTGCCTTCGAATCTCAAAACCGTCGAATTGCGATTGCATCTGCTTTTCGAACCCCAACAACCAATCACCCAGTAAGTGTGGAAACCGATCTGCGGTTTGATCCGCTTGCGTGTAGAAGACCTCGTAGCGCGTTGAATGAAAGTCGATAGCTTTGATCAGCTGACTCTCGTTGTCGTCAAGCCACTGAGTAACATCAGCGTCGACTGCCCTGTTTTCGGGCTGCGTTAGTGGACCCCACTCGCGATTGAGGTCCTTACCTTGAAAATTGTGCCGCCAGTAACCCTTGTCGACGCCATCCGGATTAATGAGGGGATATAATAGAACGCCAACCTCCTCTCGAAAACGCTCGGCGAGCTCATCTTCCTCAAACAAACGCTCAACAAAACTCATCAGCGCGATTGCGCCCGTCGTTTCAGGCGGATGCTGTCGTCCTAACAACAAGAGGGTATGACGCTTAGCCGGGCTCGCAACGCGCCACAACGGACGTCCATCAATCGACTCACCAACAGACCCGACATCTAAACCATACCGACTTTGCAGCGACTCAAGCCAATGTGCGTAGTGTGAGGAGGTAAGTAGCGGTTGCGCAGCTACCACTACCGACTTTGAGGCCGGTACAATAATGCTAAAGGCAGCTTGATTACGATCTTGACTCAGTGAGACTCGGTCTGAAGGATAGGTTTGCCAAGCTACACCATCGATGCTGATATCTGGCGTATAACGATGTTTATGTGTCCCATAGTCCAAGACAATTGGCACGGTCACTTGCACTGGAGACGCGAGGCGAAATGCATACCAAGGACTGCTATTGATGGGCTCATCTTCAGGCGCAATCTGAACCGTGATTTTACCGCCTGACGATACGTCGCAGCTGTCGATATTGCCGCCTTGAAAGTCGATAAAGACCTTGAGGCTTCCACCCTCACAAATCGGTGTTTTTATCTCGGCGCCGGCCGAGGCGCTTACAAAGATCACACTTGTGAGTAATAAGGCAAACAGCGCTCGCATGGCAACGCCCTCGTATTGGTTTTTATTGTTGATAGGCCAGCAAACCTAATTTAGCTCTACTGGTTGTACTGCCTCCGGGTTCGACCAAAAGCCACTTAACAAGTCGGTCCGCGAAATCACATATAGCGCATCTTCATCTAAGACCACTCGTGTGTCTCCATCAACAGCGCCTGGGGTCAGTGTCACTTCACCCGCGGCTATTACCGCAGCTTCGGCTGGTGAACGCTTATCTGAAATCTCAAAAAGCGCGATTCGATCAACCTGCGTGCAGCAAACCCCGTCTTCAACACCCCCACCCGAATAAGGCACGGTGAATCGGTCAACCGTGTCACCGGCTAGGTACGTAAATGCGTAGCGATTATACTGCGCCGGACTATATGCCCAATCCAACTCGCTGCCCAGCTCGGTCACACCTAGAGAACTAGGTGAGGCCACATCGCTAACGTTATAGAGCTCGACTTTCGGATGCCGGCGCGCGCTCGACCCCAGTCCTAACAATAACGCGTCAGAGACCTCGTGGAGTAAATCTGAAAAACCCGGCACTTCAAGCTCTCCTAGGATTGCCGGTTCCCGGGGATCCGACAAATCGATGACATAAAGCGGGTCAATTCGCTCAAAGGTCACTAGGTACGCCCTATCGCCCATGAAGCGAACACCATAAAGATCTTCATTTGGCTTACCGATGCGCGATGCGGGGTCGTTACCCAGTACACCCAGCACGTCTAGTTCTGGCGCGTCCTGCTCAGCCCCTAGTGTATATAGTCGGTGACGAAGCGCGTCTTCGGGATCGCCGGTCCACTCTGTGGTCACCAACCGCACAACGCCGGCAGCTTCACTAATGCGAAAGTCGGCGTTACCCCCTGTGTACAGGCTACCCTCAACACGTTCCGAGCCTACATAATCGAACGAGTCACGATCTAACAGGTGCACCATGGTGCCACCTTCCTCGAGATCCCATCGAACATGGGTCAACGCAATAACACTGTCGCCCATGTAGACACCGGTTACAGGCTCTAAAGTACAGGCAGATCGCAGTATGTCGCCTGTCTCAGCAGACAGGGTTAACAGACTGGTTATCGTCGAGTCTCCAGGGCTGGGGTCCGCTAGCGGGTGCTCTGGGTCAAGCCGATAGCAGTCATTTAGCGTCAGAGGAGAGACCCGCTCTCCATCTACCCGGATCTCAGGGAGAATATCGTCCTCTGAAGCCGCAGCTAAGATGCTTTCATTACTGGCCACCTCCTCAGCTGACTGGGGGTATGCCACCAAACCGTCGATATTCGGAGCGTGGCGCGTAATGATGTGTATGTTGTCGCCAGTGCGTCGCGACGTCACCAGCGCACCCTCAATGCTCATTGTCGCCATCGACACAGGATTTCCTGGATCTGTGATGTCAAAATGTAACACGCTTACCTGCTCACCAAGCCATCCGCTGGGCGACGTAAAGCGCTCGCCAAAGCTGCCCCACCACGCCGTCGATAGTAAGACCTGAAGCCGGTTATCGGACAGATACATACCCTCAGCCTGCTGATCTGACTCTAGCTCAATCGTTGCCACAGGCGTTGCCGTGCCCGATTCCGGGCTCGTTTGGAACAGGGCGATTTGAGGCACTGGAGACTCATCGTTTGGCGGCGGCAACGCGTCGGCAATGGCCAATGGCTCAGCGGTAAAGCAACAGCCACTGCGGCTGGGCGCAATGGCAAGGGTGACCCCGTTGTACTTAACGATATCGTACTCATCAACAGCCGATTCCAGCGTGTAGGTACCGGAAAAGCCTGCGCCTGCTGCGCCATCGGCGGCGGGTGCAGACTCCAAGACCACACCAGCGTCGGCGGATCTAGACGTCACAATTTGCGTCAATTTTGATGCATAGCTCGCGAGCCCTGCTCCATCACCACTGCTGCGTACCCACAGGCCCGTCGGGTCTGGCGCTGGCGGCACTGCGACCACGGGTGGCTGAGACTCGCCACCGCCACCGCCGCCACAGGCGGTTACTATCCCAACTAAGCTCATCAGGATAGTGTGTTTTACAGACAGCATTTTAGTCTCCCGGGTAAACCAGTCATATTGGCCAATGTTACATCTCTTACGTTGGCAGTCATCAGACCCCGTCCCGAGTACTGACATCAGTGACCGTCAATGCACAAAAAATCACTATGGTCGCTGCGGGCCACAATGTAACGGTGCGCATCGGCGCTATTAAAGCGCGGCTAGAACGAAAAACAGAGCCGCTATCGCGGCCGCTAGAACAGCGTAAGGCAACTGCGTAATCGCGTGTTGGTAAGTGTCACAACCCGCCCCTTGCGCTGACAACACGGTTGAGTCCGAGTAAAAGCAGGCATGACTACCAAAGCCACTCGCCGACAACAGCGCGCCAATGACCAAAGGAATGCTGACGTCATAGGCTTGCGCCAATGGGAACGCGACAGGCATGGCTATCGCAATGACACCCCAGTTCGATCCTGTTGCAAACGAGACAGCAGACATGGTTACAAAAATGATGACCGGCAGCCAGGTTGCCGTCATGTAAGGCTTCACTCCTTGGATCACGTACTCGGTAAGTCCGATGCGGTCGTTCGCTTCGACGAAAATAAATAACGCAAGCAGCATCGCCAGAACCGGGACCATAATCTTGATGCCGTCGGTACAGGTATCGAACAGTTCGGACAAAGGCATGAGTCGCAGATTAGCGAAGTAAATCACTGTTACTAAGATGCCTGCGATCACGCCACGTAGTAAATCTACTGACGGAAAAACAGTAAAGAATAGGAGTGCCGCTATGGGCAGAAAAAACGTACTCGGCCCGCCAGCGCCAAAGGCCATATCGTCGACCCGATCATCAATCGCCCCCAACTCGCCCGACATCTCAGCGCGTTGCTCGGCCACTTTCATGGCGCCGAATCGAGGAATGAAACCGAGAACGACCAGTGGCACGACCAGTACCGCAATGATGGGGTAAAACATGAACGGAATAGACTGGATAAAGAGCGTGAGACCCTGACCATCCGGGGCAACGGCATTTTTCTCCAAAAGACCAGCAAAGTAGGCCCCCCAGCTGGAAATAGGGACAAGCAGACAGAGCGGCGCCGCAGTCGAGTCAACAACGTAGGCAAGCATGGCTCTGGAGGTCTTAAAGCGGTCTGTCACCGCCTTCATGGTTGCGCCGACGGTCAATGAGTTAAGGTAGTCGTCGAGAAAAATGACAAGACCTAATCCCCAAGTGGCCAATAGGCTTTGTCGCTTTGAGTTGAGGCGTTGCAGCAATAAGTTGCCAAAGGCCATTGACCCCCCACTGCGCACCAAAAGCGCAATGAATACACCGTAGAGGGCGCAGACCAGAATAATCCACGCCACATCTTCATCTCGAAGCACCGCGAGCGACACCTCGGCGAGCGTGTCCACGAAGCCAAAACCGTCCATTAAAATGAACGCAAATAAAGCCCCCGCAACGACAGACTCCAATGTTCGCTGTGTCTTAATCGCTAACGCCAAAACTAATGCAGTCGGCAGCAAACTGACTATTCCGTATTCCATGGTTTCACCTGCCTTTCAAAAACGCCGCGACAGTGCGAGTCTACAGTGCAAGACAGTGAATATTCACCTCAACTTGAAGTTTTCATCGCGAAGCGCCATTCTCGCGCGTCCATTCAAGCTCGCTAATGGGTAAACGCTCTGAATACGCCAAAACATGACCACTCCCGCATTGCTGTCATTGGTGGAGGCTCGTGGGGAACGACCCTGGCATCACTGATTTGTCGAAATGCGCACGTAAGCCTGTGGGCCCGTGATAAGTCGGTCGTCGACGAAATAAATAGGTCTCACACCCACGATCGCTATCTGCCGGGTTTGAGCCTAAACCCATTATTGCGCGCGACAACTGACTTGGACGCTGCCGTAACCGAAGCGGACGCGATTTTGGTCGCGATTCCGTCACACACCTTTAGAGACGTATTTCAGCGAGTTGCGCCCTTAGTCCCGAATGCTGCGCCCATTATCAGCATGACCAAAGGGCTCGAAGCCAGCACAGAAAAGCGCATGACCGAGATCATCCGGGAGCACTGTCCGCATCATCCTGTTGGGGTTCTTACCGGACCCAATCTCGCCAGAGAAATCCTCGAGGGAAAAGCGGCAGCCGGCGTCTTAGCACTCGATGATCCTGCAGCAACTTGGCTGCAACCTCTGCTCAATGTGGGTTTATTTCGCGTCTACCGCAATGATGACGTTGTGGGTTGCGAGCTCGGTGGCGTACTCAAGAATATCATCGCCATTGCAGTGGGCCTCGGAGACGGCCTAGGTGCCGGCGATAATACGCGTGCGGCACTGATTACTCGCGGCCTTGCCGAAGTAACTCGACTCGGCACAGCCTTAGGCGGCCGGGCCGAGACCTTTGCTGGACTTGCGGGCATGGGCGACATGATTGCGACCTGCACGAGCGAACAGAGTCGAAATCGCCATGTCGGCCTTGAACTCGCCAAGGGGCGCAGCGTGAGTGAGATTACCAACGCTATGAACATGGTCGCCGAGGGCGTAAAAAGTGCGGCAACCGTCGTTTCGCTGGCAAACCAGTACGAGATAGAAGTCCCTATATGCGGTGAAATCCATCGCATTCTCGCGGGTCAAGCTGACGCCACGCGTGTTTATAGAGGCCTATTACGCGTCGTCGCGGGCACTGAATCGGAACCCGGTTGACACTGCTAAAATCACGATACATGCTCGCAATTCCACGTTTGTATATTGGTAAGACGCTATAACATGAGATATTCAGCGCAGAATGTCGTTCTCACGATACTGTCTCTGTCTCTTTCTCTGTCTCCGTTCTTTCTGCTCGCCGCCTGTAGCACAAGCCCTACGGGTAGAAATCAATTTCTCATCGTCTCTCCTGAATCCGCTATTCAACAGTCGAGTGGCGCCTACAACCAAGCGGTCGCAGCACTCAAAGAAGAGGACAAGGTGTCTAACGACGCGTTGCTTGAGTCGCGCGTTCGACGTGTTGCCGGGAGAGTGGTAACAGCCGCCATCACCGAGTTTCCTAGCTCGAAGAACTGGGACTGGAGTGTTGTTGTTGTTGACGATGACGAGGTCGTCAACGCCTGGTGCATGGCCGGCGGTAGGATGGCGGTATACACGGGCCTCTTTGCGCAGCTCAAGTTAACCGATGCGGAATTTGCCCAAATCATGGGGCACGAGATGTCACATGCGCTCGCTAATCACACTGCCGAACGGATGTCCCGCGCCATGGCCATCCAACTTGGCTTACTGGGCGTCAACGCCGCAACCAATGGCAGTAGCGGCGCGGGGCAAAGTGCAGAGCTATTAGCGCAAGTCGCGCTAGAGCTGCCTAACAGTCGTGTCGCAGAGCGAGAGGCAGATGCGCTCGGTATGCGACTAGCGACGCTCGCCGGTTATGACCCGGAAGCCGCGGTTACGCTTTGGCAAAAAATGTCAGGACTAGACGAAGATCGTCCACCCGAATTCTTGAGCACACACCCGGCACCCAATGACCGCCAAGCCAGACTGAACGCGATGATCCCAGCCATGCGCGACTTAAACCCTGCCGGTAGTAAGCTGCCCGCCACGGTAATCACCATCGTCGACTAGGTTCTGCGATGCTGCTCAAATTGAGCGAGCACATCGGCGATGACCTGTGCTTCCGTGAGCCCCCATAAACAGTAGCCAGCAGAGCCTGAGTTGAGATGAACCTCGGTCACCGACGTAGATCCTTCAACGGGGAGTGACACTTCATCACCATTGGTTTCAGTAGATGCGTCTACACTTTGCGGCGCCAGCTTCACTGTGTAGGTAAAGGCTGATTCTTCGTCACCCTCAGCTTCCTCCGTTCCCACGGCGCTCAGCACAACGGAGCCGTCTCCGTCGATGTGATCGACCACCTCAGCAGAGACACCGTTTTTACCAAGCTCAGAGGCAAATGCCGACAACGCAGGAAGTACCGTTTCTCGCTGAAACTTAACAACCGTATTGTCCGAGGGTGCTTCTAGCAAAGCACCCAATCGCGACTGCCAATCAATATCCGCATCCGTATCAAAGCTCGGTGGGGCTTTTCCGAAACTCGACTGCATATCCGACCGAAGTGATCGCTGGAGACCCCAGAGCGCGCCTAACAGTATGACTGAGAACGGCAGCGCACTTGCGATAGTCGCGGTTTGCAGCGCTCCCAAGCCACCTGTAATCAAAAGCGTAGCCGATATCGCAGCAATGATCCCGGCCCAAAGAACACGTTGGAATACGGGCGTCTCATCAACGCCGCCGGATGCCATCATGTTGAGTACCAGTGCCCCGCTATCTGCCGACGTGACAAAAAAGATAACGATCATCACCAAACTCAAAAGCGAGAGGTAGAACGTTCCCGGCAAATAGTCTAAGAACAGAAACAGACCTAGCGGCTGATCATTTGCAACCGCCTCACCAAATGCTGTTTCACCCGCGTGAATCAGCTCAATGGCGCTACCGCCAAAGACGTTCATCCAAAGGACAACAAAGAGGGTTGGCGCCACCATGACACCAATCAAAAACTCGCGAATTGTCCGGCCGCGTGAAATACGCGCGATGAAGATACCAACGAAAGGAGCCCAACTAATCCACCAGCCCCAATAAAAGATGGTCCAGCCACCCAACCATTCCGTGTCCTCGTAAGTGAAGAGGTTCGTGGAGGTCGTTATTAGGTTGGCGACATAGAAGCCAAAGTTTTCCAGCGTGCCGCCAAGGATCAATGCGGTAGGGCCCATAAGAAGCACAAAACACAACAGGGCGATTGCGAGGAACGAGTTGATTTCGGAGAGACGCTTGATTCCGGTATCCAAACCCAGTGCCACAGACACAGCTGCCATCGACATGATAGCGATGGTTATGGCGAGCTTCATACCCCCCGACTCTGGCACATCGAAAAGGTAGTAAAGGCCGGTGCTCAACTGCTCGACACCCAGCCCCAAACTTGTCGAAATACCAAAGGTCGTGCAGACGATCGCGAATACATCGATCGCCGCGCCAAATGGACCATAAATTCGATCCCCCACAATAGGAAAGAAGGCAGACCGGAGTGTCAGTGGCAAGCCGCGCCGGAATGAGAAGTACGCTAATACTAGGGCCATCAGCGCGTAGACTGACCAAGCGTTGAACCCCCAGTGGAGCATGGTCAAGTTAACCGCCTGGTTCTCTGCTCCAATCGCGGCACCGTCACCGATGGGCGGTCTCAGGTAGTGCACAACAGGCTCAGCCACGCCATAGAACATTAGCCCGATGCCAACACCCGCAGCAAACAGCATAGATAACCAAGAGAAGAGACTGTAGTCGGGCGACGAGTTATCTGGGCCAAGTCGAATACTGCCCACCCGGGAAAACGCTAGCACACCTGAGGTGATCAGCAGGATCGCCATCACAAGGCCGTAGTACCAGCTGGCGTGCTCGACAATTGCCGCTTGCATAGCGCCGAAAGCCGCATCGCTGGCATCTGGAAAGAGCAGGACGATGCCTACCGTGCTTAGCAAAAAAACGATTGAGGGAATGAACACTGCCTTGTCGACGACAAAGCTACGACTGAACATATTCAACATAATGACTGTTTTTACCTTAGCGTGATCTCAAAGTGTAACAGCTAGCTGGCGGAAGGCACGCACGGTGAATTTAAACGGGCAAAAAGCAATTCTTTAGGGTGCAAACGGTAGTATTTTTATAATAGTAAATTAAATCAGTTACTTATAAATCCACCTTAGCGGGCTATCGTCAGTAAATAGTTTGAGGTATTATAAAAAAGTCACTCTAAAATAATGGTCAAATTATATGTTCACTGTGAAAAAATTTAGTCCCAGTCCATTAGCCTTGGCGGTCGCCGCGGCCACAATTCCCCTCCTCTCCACTACCGCTACAGCTCAAAACACCCTAGAGGAGGTTGTCGTTACTGCTACCAAAAGGGCAGAGAGCACACAGGATATTGCCGTTTCGGTTGAGGCGCTGACCAGCGACACCATCGATGACTTTGGCATTACTAATTTCGAAGATTATTTAATTCAGCTACCCGGGGTAACTGCAGGTGGAAGCGGTCCCGGACAAAATACCATTTATATCAGAGGTGTTGCTTCAACAACTCCGAATCTGACAACTGCCGGTGTAGCCGGAATAGCACCCAACGTTGCCCTTTACCTCGACGAACAGCCATTGTCGCAGCCAGGCAGAAACCTTGATGTGTACACAGCGGATTTAAACCGTGTTGAGGTGCTAAAAGGCCCACAAGGCACTTTGTTTGGCGCAAGCTCACAGGCGGGTACTGTGAGACTCATTACCAACAAGCCAGACTTCAGCGAAGCCTATGGAAGCTTTAAAGCAGATTTCTCAGAAACGCGAGTCGGCGAGGGAAGTAACCGTTTTGAAGCCATGTATAACCTACCAATTTCAGATTCGGTCGCTGTTCGCGCCGTCGCTTACCGGGACAATCAAGGTGGATGGGTAGACAACGTTGCGGGCACGCTTACATTAGAAGAGAGTGCGCGCTTTAGAGACGCAGGCTACATGCGCTCCAATGGAGTCCCCGTTTCAGAAGCTCGTGCAGGGTTGCAATCAGCTACTTATATCAACAATTTACCCCCCGAAGTGGCCTACACCAGCTCACGCATACCGTTCGACCCCTCGGATCCCAACTCGTTAGTAGAGTTCAGAGCCGCCAACAATGCTGACCTTGTAGAGAAAGACTTCAACGATACTATTTATGAAGGCGCGCGAATCTCACTACAAGCACAACTCAGTGACGATTGGAGCCTTCTATTAGGCGCAATGACGCAGGAATTGGAGACCGACGGTACCTTCACTGCAGACCCAACCTTAGGGACGGATTCACCTAGTATCCAACGATACAGTCCCGACCGCCTTGAAGACTCGTTCGATAATTTCAATTGGACCCTTGAAGGCCGCATTGGTGAGTTAGAGGTGATCTATACGGGTGCCTACACCGAGCGAGAGAGTGATCAGATCGTTGACTACACTGATTATATGTTTGTCGGTCAATATCTCCCCTATTACATTTGTGATGCGTCGGTGAGCTACCCAGAGTACAACTACTACCAGGAGGGTGCTCCCACAAATCAGGCTTTCGGTACGTGCTACGAGCCCGATTTATACGGTCTCAGCTATTCGGAGACTGAGGTCCAAACTCATGAGATTCGATTCAGCACAGACCAGAGCAGAGATATGAGGCTCACCGCTGGCGCTTTCTACAGCGACCTTCAGCTAGAAGAACGTGTCGATTTTAGCTATCCGAGCGTGAACAAAATCAACTTTTACGATTTCTATCCTGGTCAATCGATAACAGAAGCAATTCCCAACTTCCCCCACGAAGGATCGATTATTACGGAAGACGGACCGTATCCCAGAGACACTGTGTTCAGAAATGACGTGCGCAGAACAGATGAGCAATACGGCATCTTCGGCGAACTCAGTTACGATTTGAGCGACGAATTATCGGCAACTCTCGGTGCTCGCTACTATGACGTCGAAGTTGATTTAGAGGGCGGCGCAAACGCAACATTTTGTAACCCCTTCTTCGCAAACGATCAAAACTCTTTTGGTACAAATATCAGCGATCTCTACGACGGTGACGGATCTCTGCGTTACGTGGGTGACTGCGGCTTCACCCCGCGAGTAGAGGCAGGAACCACGCTTGATGAACTCATTGCCCTTTGGGAAGCAGGCGATCCTTACAGCTTGGGAAGGGGTGAGTACGTCAACGCACCCAATGCGGTCAGCATTGCTGAGCTTGAAGGATTTTTAAAGGCGCTTGACGCGCCTGATGTGGCCGCAGCCTCAGGTACCATCTTGAAATTAAGCCTGAGCTACACGCCATCCGATGACGTGTTGCTGTACGCAACGTTCTCCGAGGGTTATCGACCTGGCTTGCTTAATAGACCCGGCGGTGCTCAAGGACCCAATGGATATGAAGTGCCATTTGAGCTTGCAACGGATGACGTTACAAATTACGAGGTGGGCTGGAAGGCTGACTTAGCAGACGGTACTTTACGCATCAACGGCAGTGCGTTTTTTATCGAGGTTGATCGTCTTCAAACCACAATTTTCGATCCAAGTATCGTGAATCTATTTTTCTCTGACAACGCCGCCAATGCAGAGGTCAAAGGCCTCGAAGGAAACCTAACTTGGCTACCACAGTCACTCCCGGGCCTAATGATTGGAGCGTCTTACTCTGTTCTTGACACTGAAATTACAGAAAAACTGGTGGATACCAATGATGTAAGGGTTGGAGACTCATTAGCATTTGCACCAGAGCTCCAGTTCAATGCCAATGCCCGTTACAACTGGACGACTGCCGGCGGACTAGATGCGCATTTGATGTACAACATTGCATACTCTGACGAGTCATACAGTGACATCATAATAATTAATCGGGATCGCGTGGACAGCTGGACTATGATGGGAGCGAGTGTTGGTGTTTCCTCAGATAACTGGGATGCGACGTTCTATGTTGAAAACTTAACGGATGAACGCGCTGAGCTGTCGAGAAACTATGTGAATGATCGATCTAGGGCGACTTATGCGCGGCCTAGGACAGTCGGTGTGCGTTTAGGCTATAAGTTCTAACTCGCGAGAGCATAAAGCACCAAAAGCTCCCACCACGGGAGCTTTTTTTTGGCTGGGAGAATAGGTTGGAAGCTGAACAGTACGATAGTGTAAAAAAAATGATTGAAGGTGGCGACTACACAGAAGCCCTTGCACTACTCAAATCCCTACCTGATAACGAGAGTGAAACATTGTATTTATCCGCGGTATGTGAACGACGGTTGGGCAACAAGACAGCCGCGCTAGGCATATTGGATAAACTGATAGGTCAGCACCCTAAACACGGCCGTGCCTTCCAAGAGCGGGGTCATATCTTGAGGGAGCTTGGACATACTGACGCCGCTCTAGCTGCCTACGGTCGTGCTACACAAGAGAACCCGTCACTGCATGCTGCCTGGCGTGCCCAAGCGGAACTATTGCTTAATGCCGGGCGTATGAAAGAGGCTAGTCGAGTAAAGCCCCACATCGAACGGCTAATGCGAATGCCGAAGCCACTGCTATACGTTTTAGATATGCTCTCACAAGGTTTTGTAGGAAAAGCCGAGAAAACATGTCGGGCATTTTTAGTCGATAATCCCCGACACATTGAAGGTATGCGACTTCTGGCAGAGATTGCGATCAAACTGAATATTTTTGACGAAGCAGAATTTATTCTTGAAAGTGCCGTTTTATTTGATCCCTCCAATACTGAGTTGAAAACGGACTATGTTGGCATTTTGCGTAAGCGGCAAAAGTTAGTCGAAGCGCGAGATTTAGCGCTTGAATTATATCGTGACGACGAACGTAATCTTCATATGAAGTCTCAATATGCCGTCACTTCAATGCAGGTCGGCGACTATGGAACTGCTCTGGAGCTGTTCGAACAACTATTAACTGAAATGCCCGGTGAGCCAGTGACACTGACGTCAAAGGGTCATGCACTCAAAACCGTAGGGCAGACTGATGCCGCAATCGAATGCTATCGCGAAGCCTGCAGAGAAGGCATTATTCACGGTGAAGCTTGGCAGTCGTTGGCGAATCTGAAGACTTACCGGTTCACGGACACCGAGATCGATCGGATGGAAGAACTTTCACGGCTGCCGACTCTGAGAAGTTTTGATCGTGTCTACTTGTTTTTTGCGTTGGGTAAAGCGTTCGAAGATCGAGGCAGTTACGATATTGCTTTCCAGAGATACTCTGATGGGAATCATATAAAACGAAGCGAGTCACGGTATATCGCGGAACACATGACGGAAGAGTTTGAGGAGCAAAAACGGCTTTTTGCTGACCTTACGGACACTCGCGGAGGGTTTGAAGCTTCGGATCCCATATTCATTTTGGGTATGCCTCGCGCAGGCTCAACGCTTTTAGAGCAGATTTTATCCAGTCATTCACAAGTAGATGGCACTCAGGAACTACCCAATATTCTGTCGATTGTTCATCAACTCAGGAGTCAGTTTAATAAGTTTGATCGATTGAACTACCCGAGAGCGATCAAGGACCTTAATGCGTCAGCGCTTTTCGAATTTGGCAAGGCGTATATTGATGGAACGCAGTCTTATCGCGGATCTTCGCCGTTTTTTATTGACAAAATGCCTAATAATTTTCGCCACATTGGGTTGATAAAACTGATATTGCCGAATGCAAAAATTATCGATGCAAGGCGGCACCCCTTGTCTTGTACCTTTAGCTGTTTTAAGCAGTTGTTTGCTGAGGGTCAGGAATTCTCGTACAGCTTGAGCGACCTAGGAACGTACTATAAAGACTACGTAAAGCTCATGGATTTTTGGCATGAATGCTTTCCCGGGGACATCTTGCACGTGCAATACGAAGATGTGGTCGATGATCTCGAGGGACAAATAAACCGCATCCTAGCCTACTGCAACTTGCCCTATGAGGAAGCGTGCTTACGTTACTGGGAAACCGAACGAGCGGTCAAAACTCCGTCCTCTGAACAGGTGAGGCAGCCTATATTTAAATCCGGGGTAGAAAACTGGCAAAAGTTTGAGCCCCACCTTGATGAGCTAAAACGTTCGCTAGGCGAGACGCTTTTCTCTTATCAGCCGGCGACAGCGCAGGCTAAGTCTTAGTCATGCCAGGCACTGTTTATCTCGTGCACAACATATCTGTTCGGATAAAATTCGGGCTTTATGGGCAAGTCTGATCATCACCACAGGGTCGTGACCTACAGTTGTTTAAGATCAAGAAAATTTAAGTCGAATTCACATTATCAGTACGTAATCAGGGAGTAAAAAAGCGTGGTAACTCACGACTTACCAGATCATGTCCTCGTCGCTTTGCGACGCATCATTCGTGCGACGGACCTGCACTCCAGACAGCTTGGTAAAAAGACCGGTCTTACCACGCCGCAACTGG
>ERZ802830.1626-NODE-1626-length-21254-cov-12.1902_pt1 | contig 21254 bp, 22 predicted proteins | sample MGYA00345654_ERZ802830 | MGnify/ENA primary metagenome ERZ802830 (study PRJEB30503, sample SAMEA104212375) | marine metagenome | biome: Westerlies Biome; feature: [SRF] surface water layer (ENVO:00010504) within the epipelagic zone...; material: water...
ATATTATTTAATAAAAATATATTATTTAATAAAAATATATTATTTAATAAAAATAAATTATTTAATAAAAATAAATTATTTAAAAAAAAATAATATATTTTATATTGCGGAATACTTAAAAATTAATCATCTTATTAAAACATAATGGAAATAGCCCCCGAAGTAATTGATATTGGAAATTTAAGAAGTAATGATAATATCATGGAATTAAAGAAGTCGCAATCATTTGATGATGACGATGATGATGATTTCGTTGATACAACTAGAAAACCATCTGTTAATTTTGGATCCGGAATAGAATTACTAATGAATGATAAAAAAAAAACCGAACAAAAAAAGTCGAGCGATATTAATGTTGATGATATTACTAATTTAGAAGATGAATTAAATAATTTAACAGATAATATAAAAAAATCTAATAACGATAAAAATATATTTTCAAATTTATTTAACATGGGTGATAACCCAAAAAATGTAACAGTTAACAAAGACGATGCTCAATCCTCTGGAGAAAATAGAGAGTCAAAACCATCTGTCCAAGAAGTACGAAATCCCAATTTAGAAACTAATCGAGGAACAACCTCCGAAGAAAATAATTTAGGAAAAAGTACAGCAGAATATAGTGATACCAAATCGTGGGATGGATATGGTAAATTTAATGATGTCCCTATGACAAAAGACACTTATGAGAAACCAAAATTAACAAAAGAAGAAGAATTAAGAGAAAAATTCAAATATTTAAGAAAATTAGAAGCTGTAGAAAAGAAGGGAGCATCATTAACCCAAAAATACAATATGGATTCCAATTTAGACGAAATGATAGGTGAATACGAAATGATTATTGCTGAAAAAGAAAAATCGAATTCTATGAAATTTCAAGGAAAAATGTTAATGGCTGCTGTAACTGGTATAGAATTTCTAAATAATAAATTTGATCCTTTTGATGTAAAATTAGATGGATGGGCAGAACAATTAAATGAAAATATTGATGATTATGATGAAATTTTTGCAGAGTTACATGAAAAATACAAATCTAAGGCGAGTATGGCGCCCGAAATTAAATTATTATTTCAATTAGGTGGCGCGGCCATGATGACTCATATGACAAATACAATGTTTAAATCAAGTATGCCAGGAATGGACGATATTATGAGACAAAATCCCGAACTAATGAAAGAATTTACTAAAGCGGCCGTTAACACAATGGGTGATAACAAACCTGGTTTTGGTGGATTTATGAATAATATCATGGGAAATAATTTTGGAATGCAAAGAGATGAAATGCCGAATGTAGATTTGGGACCACCACCATCTCCAGTTGAAACCAAATTACCGGAAAGAAGTAGACGAGAACCGCCAATGCAAAATAGACCAGATCTTACATCTGCGAGAGATGGATTAAATGTAAATAATCAATTTGGAGAGCCAAATGTTTCACAAAAAATTTTGGATAAACCTACAACAACGCGACCTGAAATGCGGGGACCATCATCGGATGTAAATAATATTTTATCTGGTTTAAAAACCCGTCAAATAAATATAGGAAATAATAATGAAAGTAAGAATAATGCAAATACTGAAAATGCAGACTCACTCAAAAATAATTTAAGTACAATAAGTATTGAAGAATTAAAGGAATTAACTAATACAAAATTGCCAAAATCAAAACGCAAAAATAAAAGCGATAAAAATATAGTGAGTTTAGAAATATAAATTTATTTAATTTATTTAATTTAATTTATTTAATTTATTTAATTTATTTAATTTATTTAATTAATTTAGTATATTATATAATGGAACAATATGTTGTAATGGCTGGAGTAGGTGCTACTTTAGTGTGGTTCTTAATAAGTTTATTATTAAAAAAAGATTCCATACAGAAAAGTTTTACTAGCGCTGCAATTTTCGCAGTCTCGTATGTTTTAGCAGGATTTGCTTATAATTTTATTAATAAAATGGCTACAAATTTTTCATTAAATACCTACTCAGTAGGTTTAATAACAGCGGTCGGGTGGTTCTTATTTGCAATGGTAGTACAAAAGAAATCATTAGAGAAAAGTTTACATAGTACTGTATTATATGTTTTATTTTATGTATTAGCCGAATTAATTTATCATGCGGTTAAAAATTTACATTTTTAGAATAGACAATCTGATTCTTCTAGATTTTCATTAATTTGTTTAAGAAAAATATCAAAAGTAAGTCCAGGATTATTTGTATCAGATTTATACATTTGTAATGCTTCATATCTCTCTATTCTATCCCATCCATTAGATCCACCATCGTGACGATAATATATCATTTTAGTTTTATAATCATAAAATGCTACTTTACAATGTCCCATACCACAATATTTTAATGCAAAATCAGTAACATGAATATTATTTTCTTTATTGGTTACTAGCATTTTATAAATATTATCAATACTAAAAAGAGTCCATTCTTTAATATAAATTTCTTGAGTAGATGATTTAATATTTCTATAAAAATTGATGATATCATCTGATAAACCAATATCTATTAAATTTAATTTTTCTTCTAATTCTTTAATATTTTCAATAACGGTTGCATATGTTTGTGTTAGCATACACGGTACCATAATAGTTTCGTGACCGGGCACACTAATATTATAGTTTAATGTTTTTAATTGTTCATGATTATTGGAATCAATTTGTAGCGAAAACGCCATATTATTTAAATATGAATTAATATATTTAAATAATATTAGTTGTAAATATTGTATATCAATTTATTTTTTCTGCGCATATCTCTTCATTTTTTTAGATCTCCTCATTTTTTTAGATCTCCTCATTTTTTTAGATCTCCTCATTTTTTTAAATATCTTCATTTTTCTAGATCTCTTCATTTTTATAGATCTCTTTATTTTTCTAGATCTCTTTATTTTTCTACATTTTTTATATCCACCCTTTAAAGTCGGTTTAGCAACAGCAGGAGGAACAGCAGGAGCAACAGCCGGTTTAGCAGGAGCAACAGCCGGTTTAGCAGGAGCAACAGCCGGTTTAGTAGGAGCAACAGCCGGTTTAGCAGGAGCAACAGCCGGAGGAACAGCGGGTGCAACAGCAGGCGCAGGTTTCTCTTTGCCCTTAATTCTCTCCATAAATTTTTCACTTTCTTCTTTCTCTTTTTTGTGTTTAATTATATCTTCAAAAAACTGGATTTTTTTATCAGTTTTTCCCGGATGAAAAATGTCAGTAAGTGTTTTATCTATGGTCTTACATGATGTATCACAATCTTTATTCAGAATTTTTCTGGATAATGTAATAGGTGTTGATTTATCTAATAATGTTAATGTTAAATGTATTTTATATATTTTTTCTTTAGAATCCTCTTGTAGTTTAACTACTTGTTTTGATTTATCTATTAATTGTAATGATTTGGATTTTTTATGTGATTCGTTAGGTTTAATAAATGTATACTTTTTTTTATTATAATAAACTTCTTTAACTTCTTCAATGTTGAAATTGTTGTCCGACCCTTTTACACTTATATCTGATAATGGTACCGATTTGTTTTTATATAATAATATTTTATATCTGCGTTTATCATCTAAAAATAAGTTTAATGAAATATCTTTGTCATATTTTGTTTTAACTATTTTATTTAATGGTAAATTAATAAATTCATTAGTTATTTCAAAATACTCTTCGGCTTGTTTTTTATTTAAATAAGATTTTTCGCTAGGTAAATAAGATTTAAAATTTTTCAAAACATTTATTTTATTAAATTTTTCATTATCTGAAATATAAGTTTTAAAATTAATAGTTCCTGTATTATTACATATATCTACCACATTTACAGAATTATCCTGATAATAAACATTATCTAGTTTTGATAATGTTAAATTACTGGAAGTTATATCTATAGAAATATCCGAATAACTAACGTCTATTTTTTCATAATGTTTATCAGAATTGGGTGCATCATAATTAAAATCAATATCTGATACACCAGATATTAAATATTCTTTTTCTTTATAATTGAAATGTCCACTACCTTTATGTTCTGGATCTTTAGATTTCTTAAAAAATATATTAATAAATAAATCTATATTATGTTTTATGTTTTCTTTAATTTTATCTTCTTTTTCTTTATTTTTTTCTTGTATAGTTTTATTTGGATCATCTAATTTTAATAATTTTAACTTATTGGCTTCAAGAGTTTTCAGTAATTCTACAAAATAATCACTATCCAGAAAAAATAAATTTTTATCAGTTATAGAATTAAATTTTGCTAGGTGCAAAAATCTATCAAAAATTCGATATTTTGTGGTAGTAAAAATTCGCTGAGCCTTTTCATAAGATGGATCAGTAAATTTAGGTAAATAGACAACTTTTTTTTCACTAATATCCCCTTTTAAATCTAAAAAAATTTGTAGATATTCTATATCTCGAAGTTCTTCTAATTCAATATCAAAATGCATAGTTATTTTTTTGGCATTTTTATCAATTCTTATTTTTTTTTTATATTTACTAAGATTCTCTAATTTTAATACATTTTTTATTTCGTAAGCTATACGTTTACCGTCTTCTGTAAATTCTAATTTTTTTCCTTTATTTAATAAAATTTGAAATAAATTAAAAATATTATTATAGGTTACTATATCTGCCATATCATCAATTAACTCATCGGTTTCGTAAAATTTTTCTTTATAATTTTTTTCTATATCCGCATTAGTAATATTTTTTAAATTATCAGGATTTAATTTTTTTTCCTGTTCATATTTATAATTTACTATTTGTAAACCAAATAAATTTTTTGCGAATGCATTGTCACGAGGTTCTTGACTACTTGTTCCTTTTGTATCATCGTAATATTTTAATTTTAAACTATAAAATGCTCTACAAAAACTATATAAATATATTATATACCAGGATATATTTAATTTTGACTGTTTTTTATTCATAATTTCTTCAACAGTAGACGGCATAACATCAGGACTAGGTTCGGTCGCCTCTATTTTATAAAATTGTTTATAATCATTTTTTTTTAATTTTTTAAAAGTATCATATAAATTTATATTTGTATTACTTACTTTGAAAAAATTGTATTCATCATGAATTATTTTGAATTCATCCATTTCTTTAGATAATTTTGTAGATATATTTTCTGGCTTTAAAGACAATTCTCTATCTTTATGGTGTAGTTTAATGTCAATAGTATATATTTTATCCGGTATTTCATCTTTATAAGTTTCAAAATATATTTTTTTATTTACGTCCATATTATATTAATATAAGTACATATATTAATTTAATATAAATTATACTAATACTAATACAAATTATTTAACATAAATAATTTATTATGTAAATTTTTTTGATTTTTGGCTTTTTCTAAAACTGTTTCTGCATTTCTAACTTCCGCACCAGTTACTATACCATCATTATTACTATCTATTAAACTATTTATATTTTTATATTTATCAGGTAAAATACAGAAATTACTTTGCTCATTAAATACATAATTTGATAATACTATAAATGAGGCGGTTACAATAATTGCAATAACAATATCTCTCGTATATAATAAAGATATAGTAAAAATCAATACTTCTCTACCAATATTTTTTAATAAGTTTTCTTGATTAGGTGTTAATTTTATTTCTATATATCTAGAACCTATATTAACAAATATAGCAACTAAACCTATTAATAATTTATTATTACTAAATCCATCTAAGATATTATTAGTATTATTATTATTATTAGTATTATTATTATTATTAGTATTATTAGTATTTAAATTAAAAGGATCATAAGACTTATTATTATTGTTTGCGGGACTTTTAATAGTTTTATTTTTTGGCATATTATATTATATTTAGAAAATTATAATTTAAATTAAAATATAACAAAATATATTTTAGTATATTGATTATTTATTAAAATTTTGAGTAGTTTTAATAAATAATAATATCTTTTATTTTTATAGATATATGCTACCATTAAATCCAGCATCGTTAGATAATAATATATCAAATACTAAATTTGCAAATATTAATAAAAAAACACCAGCAAATAGAACTCTTAAAAATAAAAATTTTTTAAATAATTCTATTGATACTAAAACAATAAATGATTATGATAAATTAGATAATTCAGCTATAGCAAATCCAGCTATAGCAAATCCAGCTATAGCAAATCCAGCTATAGCAAATCCAGATATAGCAAATCCAAATAGTTCGGACACTACTAATAAATTAACTAATATTAATTCATTAATTGAAAAAATTTATAATCAAAATAATGAAAATATTAATAATAATATTTTTAATCCAGCCAATCATTCGACAAGTAATCAAGTAAATCCCGTAAATCCCGTAAATCCATCGACCGATACAAATATTAGAAGCGATAGTGAAACTACAAACTTAATAAACAATAATTTAAACGAAGATATGATGATAAATAACAATGAGTATCAGAAATTAAATAATACAAATAACAATTATTCAGATAATTATTATAATAGTTTTGTGCCATACTATACTAAATTATCCAATACTAATGAAAATGTTAATAATAATGTAGAACTATTAAATAAATTAAATTATGTAATTCATCTATTGGAAGAACAACAAAATCAAAAAACAAATTATATAACAGAAGAATTAATTTTATATACGTTTTTAGGAATATTCATAATATTTGTTTTAGATAACTTTGCAAAATCCACAAAATATATTAGATAAACAGATCTATTTTTGCAATACATAAATATATTCGTATTTATAATTATTTTTACTTAAATTTATAACATCAATAAATTTGAAATTGGATTTTTTAGCTAATTCTAAAGTTTCTTGTTGTGTAGGCATATATAAATTATGTACATTTTCTAATATATTTCCACTGATTTTTTCTTCTATAGTTTCTTTAAATACAGCATTGGCATTTGATTTAAAATCATTTGGAAATATAGAGAATTTTGTAGTATACGTTACATCATTATAATTTATTATTGAATTATTTATGTTTTTTATACTATAATTGTCAGGATTAACCAATGGATTTAAATTTGTGGCGGTTGAAATCGAATTAAAATTATTTCTATCTACTAAATGTATAATTAAATAACCATTAGGTAATAACAAATTATAACAATTATTAAAAAATTGTTCTTTATCTTTAATATAATAAATTGTTTGATTTAGACATAATATGTGTGTGAAAAAGTTATTTTGAAATAAATTATTATCATTTATATCTCCTACCACATATTGATTATTGGGATATTTTCTCTTAGCTACATTTATCATTTCTTGTGATTTATCCAATCCCAAAATATTCGGGGTTTTATTACCGAGGGGCTGATCATTTAATATATTGACAATCTCTCCTGTTCCACAACCGACATCTAAAATACTATTAAATTCATTATAATCTACAATTTTTGAAATTTCATCTATTTCTGTATTATATTTTGTTTTATCCAACAAGATATTATCATACATATTTGCATAATAATCACTAAAAATTTCGTCATTATTTTTTACAGTATATTTTTTGTGTTGTGCAAACCCCTCTTTTTTATTGCTAGCAAAACATACTAATATTAAAAGTATAAAAAGAACAAAAATTTTAAATATAATATCTTTATTATTAAATTTTTTAATAAAATTTATAATATTTTTAAATAACATTTTATATGTATTATTAATATATTTTTTATACATAAATATATTAATTAATACGATTATGAATATTTCTGCTACTAATATAAGCGATATACGAACAGAGTTTAAAAACATTACCTTTTCGGGATTTCAAAAAAGCGTTGTTAAAAAAGAATTACTAAAATGTATTTATAATAAAAAAATAGAAAATAGTTGTTATTGGGCAGGTGAATATATATGTGCGGGTCACTATAGTGATCTATGGGATATATTAATACTCTATATGGGAAAATATGTACATATTGGTAATCCTAAATTACCAATATATTTACATATGAGATTTGAGATATTTTTATCAATATTGAAAAATGGTTATAACAATAATATATTGTCAATGCGTAATAATGATAAAGTTAGAAAATTATTTTGTGAATGTATTTGCATATTGTGTTATTCTACAAAAAAACACAGTATTGAAACTATTAAAATAAAAAGTAAAGAAGAATTTGATATGATACAATTATCCGAAAGATTAAAGGCACCCACTATTGAATATGCCGGTCAAATATTAAAATCAGATGATTCGAAAGAATTATTTATTCCTATAAATGAATTTGCTTATAATTTAAGTATAAAAAATATAATAGATGTATGTTATTGGTTTGAATGGATATTAGAATATGAAAATATTTGTAAACGGAAAAAAATAAAGATAATGGGAGAACGAAGAACTTATGTTCCCGCAGAATATCAAAAAGATATAATATGGATTATTTGGGATACAATATTATTATATAGCAAAGCAACGAATAATAGTCTATTGGATAAAATTATTAATGCATTATTACAATTATTTTTAATAAAATATTCCGAATCAGCAAAACGAAAAAGAAAGTATATTATTTATTTTGCAATAACATTATTATTGGAACCAGTTAATTTTAATATTGAAATCACCGAAAATAAAATAGAAATAGATGCAATCGTTTCAAAAATCAATAGTATCTTTACTCAAATAAAAAAAAATGAAATTGCACCAAAAACAGATTATTTATTTAATGGGTTAGAACGATCAAACTTAGATAAAACTATTGAAAAATTAGAAATTATGGAGAAATTATAAATATGGATGAATTATGAATTATGAATTATGAATTATGAATTTCAAATTTCTCAAATAACTCTTTTAGTTCAGTATTAGCTTCATAAATATCAATATTATGTATTAATTGCATATAACAACGAAGAGTTATTAATACATCTATTATAGAATCGTGTAAATTATTAGGAGCAGTATTAAATAATTTCATATATAATTCTTTGAGGGTTGGATATTTGTATTGATTTATGTTCAGATTATTATTTCTATTATTTATTTTTCCCAATTTACACAAATCCACCGTATTTTTCATAGTACAATATTCAGGTTTTTGAATTTTGGTATTATTCATAAATTGAGTAAAATATTGTGGATAATTATTTCTAATACATTCAACAAAAACCATGCGTTTATCAAAAGAAATATTGTGTCCAACTATAATATTTGCGTCTATTAAACATTTATTAAACTCTTCTAATAATACTAAAATGGGTTTACCTAGTTGATTACATTTCTCTCTGGATATTTCATGAATTTTGTGACTTCCTTCTGATATTACAACATGATCAGGTATATTAACATAGTCATTTTTATAAGTTATAATCTTATTTGTATCAGTATCTAATAAGATATAACTTAATTGTAAAATATACGGCCAGTTATTTGTTTCATAAATACTACTATTCTTCACTGGAAGATCACTAGTTTCTGTATCAAATACTAATACTTTCATTTAAATACTCTTATAAAGTATTGCTTATATTATTTAGTATACATATATCAATTTTAATAAATTATAAATTTTTAATATACATAAAAAAAATTGAAACGATTTATATAAACAAATATATATTATATTATATGACTGATATGATTTCAGCTATCCCAGCTATCCCAGCTATCCCAGCTATCCCAATGAACACAGTGAATTCTCAGCCAGATATTCTTATTGTTGAAGGCGATGTTCGCGAATCTGATCTTAATACTATTCAAAATTATTTTGAAAAATATTATCTAGGCAAAGTTGATAAAATCGTGTATCATCATCCCAATAGCAGTTGTAACGGAAAGGCATTGGTATATCTAGAATATTGGTATAATAATATTTGTGCAGAAAATATGTATAATAGAATTCTAGAAACCGGAGAAGCGAGGATTGTATATAATGATCCTCATTATTTTACAGTTCGATCGCATAGCACTGGAGAAGAATCTGCCGATTATCGCGATGATTATGTTATGACTGAAAATGATGTAACACATTTTACAGATGATAATTATGCAACAGAAGTCAATGACCCAACTGTTAACAATGACCCAACTGCAAATCATGGAAATTCGTGGGCAAATGATGAATATGATGAGGAGGAAAGTGAGAAAGATTATGGTGAAGAGGATCATAGTGATGTACATAGTAATCATGATAGTGAACAAGACGAAATGATAGGTGTAGTTTATGATCTAAAAGATCAAATGGGTGGTATTCAAGTTGATGTTGATAATCATACAAAAAAATTGGAAGATATCGTGAAGTATATCAGCGAAGCACATGGTCATATTGTATTTTTAAAACGTAAAAATCGCAATCTTACTAGAATTACAAATATTCTTATGAAGAAGCATAAGAGTATGAATCATACAACTAATCGAGCAAATGTTTGGGTTCGTCGTCTTCGACCTCGACCTCATGTATAAAATCATTTATAAAAATCAGGTGTGTTTATTGTTGAGTTTTGACATGTTGAATATGTGATTCTGTGCCATGGGCTAATTCCATATTTTTTTATTCCTTCTATATGGCGTTTTGTACCATAACCTTTATTATTATTTAAATCATAATATTCGTGTAATTTAGGATATTCAGTACATAATTCTTCAATATATTTATCATGATCTACTTTAGCTAGAATTGATGCCGCGGCAATGCTACAATATATATTATCCCCTCCCTCTATTGTAATATGATTTATTTGTTTTAGTTCAGTATTATTAAAATAAATAAATGGTTTGAAATTATTACCATCAACTAAGAGAATATAATTGGAATAATCCGACTTAGAATCCGCCTTAGTTTCTGTATCCATCGATTCTGATTGGGATAATAATGCGCGAATAGCTTTATGCATCGCATTGTGGCAGGCATTTTTTATATTTATTTTATCAATAGTTTTTTCATCTTCATATGCAATTGAATAATTAGGTACATTACTTTTAATATAATCAGACACTTCTTTAATTTTTTTTCTACTAGTGAATTTTTTACTATCTTTTAGTAATTCAAATTTAAAATCGGGTGTTTTAGGTAAAATTACGGCCGCACTATAAACTCGTCCAAATAAGGGTCCTCTACCGACTTCATCTATTCCTATTTCTAATAGTTCACTATACGTATCATATACTGGTAACAATTTATTTATTTTAGACATATACTATAATAAATGATTAATATTAAATCAATTAAATATTAAATAAGAGATCAATTTAATATTTAAATAAAATATATATTGTTAAAGTTTTTTCCTTGTATAAATTATATACTATGAATTTAAATTTTAAGATAAATAATACACAATTTTTATATTGTTTAGTTGTTTTAATTTTGGTTTCTTTATTAATCTCTTGTTATAATGATAATTTTCTGGAAGGTTTAACTAGTAGTGGTAATTATGATATATACGATGTAAATTCTGCATTCTGTGGAGTTGATATGTATGGTGGTAAAGTCATGCCCAAACAAATATATTTAGATATATCTCAAAATATGTATAGTGGTATAGACCTACCATTAGACGGTAATATATCCGATGCTTCGATAAATGATATTATAACTAAGAAAAACTATGATGGCTGGCTCGTAGGAGATTCGAAATTCCTTGATATTTCACATGGAGCAACTGTATATGTTGATTGTAATAAAAATTATAATTACAGTCCTGGTGGCCCAAGTTATCTTATTTTCAACCCTTCTAAATTTACAGTTGTAAATAAAACAGCAACACAGGCGACACCAACGACAACAACAGATAGTCCATCGGCAAATGTAGCAAATGCTATTAGTACTGGTAATGTTAATTTAGATGTAACAAATACAATGGGTCAACAAACTGGATCAATACAACAACCAGCTTCTTCTAGATTTGTTCCACCTGGTTCACAACCAACTACTAATAATTATTATTCAAATAATTATCCAAATAATTCTAATAATTATCCAAATAATTATCCAAATAATTTATCATTTTCACAACCAGGTATTAATCAGCTAGGATTTCCATTTGGCACAAACGCAATACAATTTCCATATGATGATAATAATAATAATAATAATAATAATAATAATAATTTCTTTAATACTATAGGTCAAGGTTTCTCAAATACTTTTGCCAATCAAAACGGCAATCCATTAAATTTATTTGGTCTTTTAGATAGTTGTGGAAATTCACCATCTAATATCTTTACAACCCAGGATGGAAGACAGGGTGTTGCTAATACACAAAATACTATAAATGGTATCCCAGCATCCAATATTCCTTCCGGACATGAAGATTTATATATATTAAAATCTCAGGTTGTTCCGCCCGTATGTCCAGCGTGTCCACCTGTGTATTTAGATAAAAAAGAATTAGGGAAAGAATGTCCACCGTGTCCAGCATGTGCAAGATGTCCCGAACCAGCATTTGATTGTAAAAAGGTTCCAAATTATGAATTAGGACCACAAAACACATATTTACCTAGACCAGTTTTAAATGATTTTAGTACATTTGGCACATAAAAATATACTGATATAATAAAATATATAAAAAATTGATATTATATAATAGTTTAAATATTATATAATATTTAATATACAATGAAAGAAAAAATGACTAAAGACGATATGCCAATTTATCCCTATTATGAGCTAAAAATATATATTGATACAGAAGTGGTTTCACAAGATATCATTAAAAAATATACAGAAAAAATCAGCGCCATTCAGAAACAGATGGAATCATACAAAACAGGAGACAATCTTTATATGGACGCTGGATTTGATTTATTTTCACCGAATACTTTGGGGGTTTCTGTCGGATCTAGAAGCGTTCCAATTTCACAAGGAATAAAATGCGCAATGACATTTAATAACATACCAACCGCATTTCATTTATATCCTCGCTCAAGCACTGGTTCAAAAACACCACTAAGATTGGCTAATTCTGTTGGAATTATAGATTCTGGATATAGGGGACATATTATTTCCATTTTTGATTATGTTGGAAATAATCCATCCGCGCCAGTATTTGTAGTAAATGAAGGCGATCGTTTAGTGCAAATTTGCGGACCAAATATTATGTATCCTATTTATCCAATTCTGGTATATTCGGTAGAAGAATTGGGACTAACTAAAAGAGGAAATGGTGGATTTGGATCTACTGGTAGATAAACCAATATTATCCAATGCTCTATTCTCAAACTAAAAATTTACGTTATAAACGTATTTTAATTTCGGCCTTCATTCAGAGCATACATCCAGATATCCAGATATCCACATATCCACATATCCACATATCCATATTTTCAAATTTATCTATTTAGAAATTTGGGCTAAAATCCGGTTTGCGTATTTGTCATCCACCTCTCTGTCGTCTTACTCGACGATAGGATGATCTTTTTGCCTGTGATTTTCTATGTTTTGTTCTTCTGTGGGCCAATATTTTCACGCGTGATTTTAGATGGCTACGGCGAGTTCGATGTCTACGACGAGTATTATTCATATTATAATATAACTAAATATTTTATTTTATTTCGAATTTATTTTTTCGAGTTTTAATACATTTTTTATCTATTTGAAATGTTTTACATTTTTTCTCTTTCGGTACAATTTTTATTATGCATTTTGATTTTTTACCATATAATGGTGTAGTACAACCTGCTTCTTTTTTATTTTTTCGAGTTTTATTAAATTTAAAAATCTTTTGGGAGGTATCATTTTGAGTACATCGTGATCTAAAATGTTCATATCTTTCTCTCACATCACAATATGATAATCCCGATTTTTTTTTAAGCATTTTATTAACTATTTCATGTAATTTATAGATATAACGTGAAAATGTTGCTCTAGATTGCATACATTTCATTGTTAAAGGATGAACTTTGAAATTATTCTTTAAATTAATTCTACAATATTTACAAGGGAGCGTATACTGCATATTCAATATTAATTCCTTATATTTATGTTTTTGTTCGGGTGTAGGTTTAATTGGGTAATTAAAACTTATTGTATGTAAATAATGCCATATACTTGGTCCCCAAACAGCCGTTAACATACCATCCCCACTATTATAATCTTTTATTTTATATATACGTTTTGTTTTATTCATTATTATAGTATATTAATATTTTTATAATTATAAAAATATTAATATTTTAAGTTAAATAGCAAATAATATAATATAATATATTATATATATGTTTGATTCAGAAGAAATAAAGAATATAAATGAAAATATTATGAATTTATTAACTAATAAAAAATTAATAATTTTAAGTATAATATTATTTATTATATTTTTGGGATTATCTATTTATATTTATATGACTTATATTAAGCCGAGGATATTTAATAATTATGTACCTAATTCGGAGTTTGTAGACCCCGGTAAAGATAACAAAATAATAATAATGTACTTTTATACCGAATGGTGTCCAAATTGTAAAACGGCATTACCCGAATGGACTAAATTTAAAAATAAGGTGAATAAACGAACGTTTGATATTCCTATTATATTTAAAGAAATAGATTGTGATATATATACAGAAGTGGCCGATGAATATAATATTGAGGGATATCCAACTATAAAATTATTATATAAAAAAAATGTATATGAATATGATGCTAAACCGGACAATCTACATCTAATGGAATTTTTGGAAGGAAGTTTACCAGCACCTTCTCCGTTTTCCGAAAAAGAAATAGAGAAGGATGTGAAAGAAGTTACTGATTCGGTATGGTCAGTAATTTAATAGATATTTAAGCCACAGTCTCATCCACAGTCTCAGCCACAGTCTCAGCCACCGTCTCAGCCACCGTCTCAGCCACCGTCTCAGCCACCGTCTCAGCCACAGCCTCAGTCTCAGTGTCAGCCACAGTATCAGCCTCAGTCTCAGCCTCAGTCTCAGCCTGAGCATCAGTCTCAGACCCCATATTAGTTACCATATCAGATATGGTCTCGCTTTCTTTTAATTGTTTTAATAAAAAATGGTCTGCTTTTAAATATCCATATTTAATTACATTTTCTATATTTTCTTTATTTAATATTATTTGAAACCAAAAATTTATAGCTAATGGTTCATCTGATAATTTAACATTAATTGTATTTTCAATATTTATATTATTTACAGTATTAATCTCACTAAATTTAGATAATAATTTTCTTATAAAAAATAATATAAAACTAAATAAGTTAGCATCCTGCGTTAGCGCATCGTCTATAATATTTGGTATTTTATCTGATATATTATCTGATATATTATCTGATATATTATTGTTTATATTACTTATATCTGTTATTGGATTATTTATATTAAAATCAGGAATATCATTGTCTAAAAGATTAACAACATTAATAAAATTCATAATTTCAAAAGGTTTACATTTAGTATTGAATAAACAATCGTTTATTGGGACATTATTTAATATTCCACCATCAAGATAACAATCATTATTTATAAAATATGGTTTACATAAAATTGGTATACAAGATGTTGCATATAATGCCGCGGTCAATCTCATTGATGGAAAAGTTTTATGATTCAAACTCACTTTCTCTAATTTATTAACATGAGTTACAAAAAAATGCATATCAATATTTGTTAAATCATAAAACTCTTTTAATGTAATATCTATCTTTATATTTTTTGCCAAAAATAATGGTTTAATTATTTTTATCCAATATGTTTCATCGATAATACCTTTATCTTGAAATATATTTAAATAATTAATATCATTAAAATTAAAGATCTTTGACCAAGGCCTTTTTATAAAAAAATCGTTTATCCATTCCCATTCTAAATCTAATGAAATAGTTATTCCAAATAAGCTACCAATAGAACACATGTATATTGATTCTATATCTGACAATTTCCACACATTTCTTTCGTGTAATCGTTTCAAAGCACCGTACATAACTAATCCTACAGGCCCTCCCCCACATAAAACCAAGTGTTTGATAGTCATTATTTAAATTAAAGAATTATATTTTTAATTTAAAATAATAGAAAATATTTTAAATTAAATAATCGAAATAAATATTCAATCGAATTTATCTACCAAACAATTAATCCAGAATTTTTATCTTCTAACAATTTATTTATTTGAGAGAAAGGCTTAGATCCAGAAAATGCAGGATAATTTTTATATTTTTTAAAAACACTTAGCGGTGACGGATGTGAAGAAACAATAATATCGTGTTTTTTAAAATCGATATTTTTAAACTTATTATGTGCAAATGCTCCCCATGCAACAAATATAATACTATGATCGCATTTATTTAACTCATTTATAATAAAACTTGTAAAATCATTCCATAAGTCCATTTGAGAACCGGCTTTACCTTTAATAACGCTAAAAGACGCATTCATCATTAATACTCCTTGTTTTGCCCAAGATTCTAAACTATTATCCAGTAATTGAATATTTAAATCGGATTTTAATTCTTTTACTATATTTTTAAGTGATGGGGGGATAGAAATATCCTTATTTACTCCAAAACATAAACCAGTTGCTTGATTTGGACCGTGATATGGGTCTTGACCCAATATAACTACTTTAGTTTCTGTTACTTCAAAATAATTGAAGCATTTGAAAATGTTTTCTAATTTTGGATAAATATCCATCTCTAATTTACATTCTTTATATTCTTTGATTAAATCACAAATTTTAGATAAATTCTGAGAGATAGTATTTTTATCAAATTGTTTATCATATTTATCAAAAACCAGCAACCAAGAGTTTTTTACATTTTCCATTTTCGGTAGATGTAATGAATAATCTATAATAATCTATAATAATCTATAAATAAATTATTTTAAATATTTAAAATATAATATATAAATTATAATATTTTAACTAATATAAATAATGGATATATTATATCATTTAAATAACAAGAGCGATGAAGACGAAAGTTTAAAATTAAATTTAGACGAATTATATGAAAAAAAACAACAACACGATATGTTTACACTTTCTAGTTATAATAAAATTTTATCTAGAATTCATACTAAAATACGAATGGTTTCTAGACAGCATATAGATCAACATCATTGTTGGTATGTTGTACCTGAAGTTTTATTAGGTATACCAAAATATGATCATAATGATTGCACTGCATTTATTATAAATAAATTGCAGGAAAATGGTTTTACAATTAGATATATTCATCCAAATTTATTATTTATATCTTGGAAAAATTGGGTACCTTCATATGTTAGAAATGAAATTAAGAAAAAGACAGGGATAAATATAGATGGTCATGGTAATACTGTTGACAAAAATGGTGGTAATAATAATAATGATAATAATTCTATATTAACCAATAATAATGATTCTATTGTTTTTAATGTTAAAAAAACTAAAGAATCTGTAAAAAACAAAAATTATAAAGACATAAATACATATCAACCCGAGGGTCGACTTATTTATAATAATGATTTACTAAAGAATTTAAATATAAATAGTTAAAAATTTCGGATTATCTTTTTGATTGTAACTTGATTACAAATTGTTTTGCTAAAAGATTTGTTTTAGCTTTTTTTTGATTGTAACTTGATTACAAATTGTTTTGCTAAAAATTTTGTTTTAGCTTCTTTTTCAGCACTTACATGTGCTTCTTTTTCAGCACTTATACGTGCTTCTTTTTCGGCTTGTTCGTTTTCTTTAGTTTTTTTAACATCTAACTGAATCATATCAAGTACTTTTTGTTGTAAATCTTGTTCTGTTTTTGCCATTGGTTTTTCTATGCTAGTTGTAGGTGCATTTAGATGACTCAATTTTTTTAAATTAGATTCTTGACGAATTTCTGTTTTATATTCTACTTTATTAACTAATACAAAATATATCTCTAATACATGTAAAAAATCTTTTTCACATCCAATATATAATTCTTTTATTAATACTCTTGTTTCTTTTATTAATTTATCTAAGTTAATCTCATTTAAATCATAATGTATACTAACTGTAACTGGATTAGATTTTTTATTTATATAAAATACATTGTTTAAAATTTTGATTAATTTATTTTGGCGGGTTATGATATTATTTAACATCAATCTAAGTCGTATTGCATATTCTTTAAATGTAATATTTCTACCTTTTTTTTCTTGCTTATATTGTCCATCTTTACATTTTTCATCATATTTAAAGTCGCGCAATTTTATATCTTTAAATGATTTAATTATGTCCGGATTAAATGGGTTTCCTGTAAATGTTTCATAAAAACTTTTTAAATCATCCGTATATATTTTTTTAGCGTTAACACTTTTACTACTATAATCTCCCTTCACATAATCAAATTCATCAAAATATAGTTTTTCTAATTCTGGTATGCCCAATTCATCTGTTAAATTATTAAATTTATCATCTTTATTCATGTCACATATTGTAGGATTTAGAGTAAATTGTTTAGAACCATCTTTGCTATATTCATTTAAATCAAAATTTTTTATTCCCGATTTACCAGCAACATGTGATAAAATATTAAATCTTCTATTACATAAATTATTATTTGATAAAAACTCTATTATTACTTCGTCATCATGGATTAAATCTCCTTTTTCTGCATCTACTATTTTAATATCATCACCATTTTCCCCACCAAATTGTTGTTGTTTTACATGTTGTTCTGCGTTCATATCTTGTGTTTGTTGCGCTTGCTTTACAGGTTGATCTGGTTGCATTGGTTGCATTGGTTGTGTTGGTTGCATTGGTTGATCTGGTTTCATTGGTTGTGTTGGTTGTGCTTGTTTATCTGGTTGCTCTGGTTGCTCTGGTTGCTCTGGTTGCTCTGGTTGCTCTGGTTGCTCTGGTTCTGTAGATATATCCAATGATTTATTGAAATCTATTTTTTTTACTACTGCCAATGGTTTAATAGTTGTTATTATAGATGAAAATAAATAATTTACTTTTAAATAAAATACAGAAATGCCTATACACATTCGAGTTTTAGTAGTTTTATCTTTAATATCTAAATCTTTTATAGTTCCAGCGTTTAAAAATATTATATCTCCAGTATCTTTTTTATTAATTATTTTATCACCGCGCATATGCTGTGACAAATACGTTATACTTTGACTGTTTAAATTTTTTTTAATAATTTTACTAGTTAAAATTACTAATTTATTACAATGGTCTGGATTTTTAATATTAATTAAATCTTGAAAATTTTGTTGTAATATATATCTTCCAGCAATAGTATTTACATAATATATTAAGTTATCTTTACTCTCTAGTGTAGTAGGTACATTTCCCATTATAAATAATAATATATTATTTATTGTAATATATTATTATATTTATATAGTATAATAATGTATAAATTTTTTTTTAATCCAATAATAGCAACAAATATAATTTTATTAATACTCTCATTATATCTATTTATTTTGCATAAAAATAATATTTTTGACGAAAATTTTTTTCATTTTGGTCCCGGAACAAATGAACAAAACACTATTACTTTTATTCATACAAAAGTTGATTCCTGGAATATGGTATGGTTGGTTTGGATAATTGGTTTTACCACAACTGCATTGCAAAAATATTATTGGACAGCTGTTTCTGATTATATTTATTTAAATATTCGTAATCCATCTATTAAAAAATTGAATTGTCCTAAATCATCATTAACATTTGTTGTATTTTTTAGATCATTTATTTCTATTTCATTAAGCGTTTTAAGCATGTTTACATATTTAACTGGTCAATTACAATTTATTTTACCATCATTAATTACTTCTTTAATAATGATTGCTCCACTAGATATACATTATTTAAATCAAAAAAAATTTACTAAAGTAAAAAATAAGTTATTTCATATTTCATAATTAAGTGATTAACATTTCCATCTACAACCACAGTCTAAACATGTGACAAATGTAGTCATTGGCTCATCTGCACTGCGCGTTTGAAGCTGATAATAACTACATTTTTTAGATTTACATTTATAACAAGTAAAATTATCTGTTGATGCTTCAATTTTAGGTGTATATTTATTTTCATCTCTAATTTTTTTTAAATTTATTAATTCATCCCATTTATTTGGTAACATTTCATGGTGACTCATAAATGCCAATTCATGAACTCTAAAATTTTTATTTAATACATTACTTAATATTTGTGGGTTTTTCAAATTTATAAATATAGTTTTAAACTTTTCAAAATATAAGTTTATAAAATTTATATTTTCCCATTTTTTTATTATATTTTTTTCGTCGGCTGTTTTTAAACAATTATTATATATTCCTTTTTCCAAATTTACTCCCATATTTTCATTATTTAATATTTTTCCCAATTGTCCCGAAACATTTATTCTAAATTCATCAATATTGATTATTTTTCTATTATAAATGCTCATAATGTTTAAATAATATTATATGTTTAAACATTATTATATCAATTTTTATATCAATTTTTATTTTATTTAACATTCATCACTAGAATATATATATCCATCTTCTATTAATTCATTTCCAATAATAGAATCATCTATTTTATTATTATTTTTATTATTATTTTTAAACGCTGATTTCACTGGTTTTATTTTATTATCATTTTTTTTATCATTATTATATTTAATTATTTTATCATTTATATCATTTATATTACTTACATCATCATCATCATCATTATCATCATCATTATCAGCATCATCATCATCATCATCATCATCTGCATCATCGGCATCATCGGCATCATCGGCATCATTATCTGCATCATTGTCGACATCGGCATCATTATCGGCATCATTATCGGCATCATTGCTGACATTAGCATCATTATCGGCATCAATATCATTATCGGCATCAATATCATTATCGGCATCAATATCATTATCAGCATCGTTTTCTGTAGCATTTTCTGTAGTATTATCTTCATCATTTACTACAGCATTATCAGCATCATTATCTTCATCGTTGTCTGCATCATTATTTGCGTCTTTTTCATTTTTCGATAATAAAAAATGTTTATACTCATTAAAATTATCAATTGTGAAATCAACAAATTCATTATTTGATTTCATTATTATTGCATTTATACCAAATAATTTAAAATACATAAAATCATAACTTTTTTTACCTTCTTTTCCCCATAATTCTAATTTAGTATTATTTATACTCCATTTTTTTAGAATTTCAAAATTATTGGGTTTACGATAATTACATTTTTTGTATATATCATTATAGCTGTTTACATTTGATTCATTAATATCACCATTAGAATTAATTAATATAATTTTCATAATAATAAACTAAATAATTAAT
>ERZ802830.1627-NODE-1627-length-21249-cov-36.4164_pt1 | contig 21249 bp, 19 predicted proteins | sample MGYA00345654_ERZ802830 | MGnify/ENA primary metagenome ERZ802830 (study PRJEB30503, sample SAMEA104212375) | marine metagenome | biome: Westerlies Biome; feature: [SRF] surface water layer (ENVO:00010504) within the epipelagic zone...; material: water...
TTTGGCTTATGGGGATTGGAACCCGTACTCAACCGCCGGTCGCATTCATAAAGCGCACGATCTGCGGTTCCTCGGGCTGGTCAAACACATGACGCTCGGGCTTAATGCTGAGGCTTTTAATAATAATGGTTTTAATCTCTTCATCAGTACTACCTGCGCGGAGCAGCCCTCTGATGTCGATAGACTCCTCGTTGCCAAGGCACATCAGCAGGCGGCCCTCGGCACTGATTCTCAATCTGTTGCACTGCGCGCAGAAGTTATGACTGTGCGGTGAAATAAAACCTACCTGGGTCTGGGAACCGGCGATCAGAAAATCCCGGGCCGGCCCGGCGGTATCCGAGGCGGTCATGGGTACCAGCGAAAAATGCTCCGCCAGCTCCCTCTGGAGCATGTCGGATGACACATAGGCCAAGGGCTTGCCGCCCACATTGACCTGCCCAAGGGGCATCTCCTCGATGAAGGCAATATGGATACCTTTTTCCAGTGCGTAGTGGGTGAGTGGCACCACCTCATCGCGATTCAGCCCGTCGAGGATCACCGCATTCAGCCGGATACGGTCGAACCCGCATTCCACGGCGCGGTCGATGCCCTGCAATACGGTGTCGAGATCGCCGATGCGAGTAATGGTCTTGAAACGCCCGGCCTGCAAGCTGTCGAGGCTGATGTTGATGGCTTTCACGCCGGCGTCGCGCAGGGCGTGAGCAGAGTCAGCAAGGTGGCTGCCGTTGGTGGTTAGCGCCAGGGTATCGAGATCCGATAAGGCGCCGAGCCCTTCAAACAGCTCATGAACGCCGCGTCGAATCAGCGGCTCACCCCCGGTGACGCGGATTTTCCGCACCCCCAGCTCGGTAAACAGCCGCGCGGTTCTAAGGAGCTCTTCGATGGTCAGCACCTCGGACCGAGGTAAAAATTCCATGGTCTCTGCCATGCAGTACTGGCAGCGAAAATCACAGCGGTCCGTCACTGACAGACGCAGGTAGGAAATCTGGCGATCGAAACGATCGATCAGCTGTGTCGGGCGATCAGAGGACATCAAAGGAGTTTACACAAGGGCGCGGGTTGGGGAGCATACAGCAGATGAACAGTATGACCTATCTGGACCCCAGAAAAACCGTATGGCCCGGGCTACTCACTGCGGCGATGCTGGCATGGTTGATGCAGTCAGGGGGGCAACCACCGTCGATCACGATTACCGCGGTCGTCGCCTGGTTGTGTATGGCCTGGTGGATCTTCGAGCCCATACCCATTCCCGTGACCTCGCTCTTGCCGATGGCGGTTTTTCCGGTCACGGGGGTATTGACTGCGGAGCAGGTTGGCGCCTCAGTCGGTTCGCCGCTGATCATTCTGTTGATGGGTGGTTTTCTTCTGTCCCGGGGCATGGAGAGCACGGGGGCGCACCATCGGGTGGCGCTGACTGTGGTCAATCTCGTCGGTGGGCAGCGACCACATCGGCTGGTACTGGGTTTCATGTTAGCCGGCGCGCTCCTGAGCATGTGGATCTCCAATACCGCCTCGGCGCTCATGCTGATGCCAGTCGCTTTGGCGGTGCTAGCTTCCTGCTCGGACCGGGGCCAACTGGCTGCACCGCTACTACTGGGTCTGGCCTGGTCCTGCAGTATCGGGGGTTTGGGAACGCCAATCGGCACGCCACCCAACCTCATTTTTATGCAAGTCTATGCCGAGAATACCGGCCAGACGATTAGCTTCAGTGAGTGGATGTCGTGGGGGGTGCCGGTCGTCGTGCTGCTGTTGCCTTTGGCATGGTGGTGGGTCACGCGCGCTTTGCCCCGGGAAATCGGCATTTCTCTGCCCGAAGTCGGGCCCTGGCGGAGCGCTGAGCGGCGAGTGCTCGTGATCTTCGCGCTGACCGCACTCGCCTGGATCACCCGGGCTGAGCCGTTCGGTGGGTGGCAGGCATGGTTCGGCTTGCCTAATGCCAACGATGCCTCGGTCGCCTTGCTGGCCGTGTTGGCACTCTTTATTGCTCGGGACAATCAAGGTGCACCATTAATCGAATGGCAGCAGGCGAGCCAGATTCCCTGGGGCGTGCTGTTGCTATTTGGCGGCGGCATTTGTCTTGCCAGAGCCTTCGTGGCGTCCGGCCTCAGTGCTCAGGTGGGCGACGCGCTGACATCGGTCGCGGCGTTGCCTGTCTATCTGATGATGCTGCTATTGGCTCTGGCGGTGACGTTTTTAACCGAGGCTACCTCCAATACCGCGACCACTGCGCTGTTGCTTCCCGTATTGGCTGCCGTAGCGCTTGCCGTTGAGCTGGATCCGCTGTGGTTGATGGTGCCGGCCGCAATGAGTGCCAGCTGCGCATTTATGCTGCCGGTGGCGACAGCACCCAATGCGGTTGTGTTCGGTAGCGGTGAGCTACCGATCCAACGCATGGTCAGAGAGGGATTCGTGTTGAACCTGATCGGGGCTGCGGTAATTGCCACCGTCGCTTGGGGAATGCTGGCCTAGCGAGTCAGTGATCTGATTGCCCGAGGCATCAGGGTGTTGAATCGTGCGCCACGCAGTCGCATGGCGCACGAGCGTCAGTAGATCTTAAAGCAGAGCCATCATGGTCTCTGCGGAGCTCACGTCGACGCCCGGGCCTTCCTCGATATTGAGGTGGGTCACCTTGCCGTCCTCTACGATCATCGCAAACCGCTGGCTGCGGGTCCCCAGACCAAACCCTGAACCGTCGAGCTCTAAACCCAATGCCGCAGTCAGTTCGCCATTACCGTCGGCAAGCATGATGATCTCGTCGGCATTTTGCGCTTTGCCCCAGGCGCCCATAACAAAGGCGTCGTTGACTGACATGCAGACAATGCTGTCGACGCCCTTGCTCTTGATCGTGTCCGCATTGACGACGTAACCGGGCAGGTGGGTCATGGAGCAGCCTGGCGTGAAGGCCCCCGGCACGGCAAACAGCAGGACTTTCTTGCCGTTGAACAGGTCTGAAGTTGAGACGGGACCGGGTCCCTCGTCTCCCATGACGGATAGCGTGCAGCTCGGGATGCAATCTCCTACGGCAATAGTCATATCAAAAACTCCTTATCAAAATGAACGACCAGCCCGCTCGATGTGTTGGTGCGGGCGATGACGACTTGGAATAGTAACTCATGGTGAGTGGGTATCGAGCAGTCTTGCATCGATTAATTCGCACTCACGATAAAAGTCAGTCTGCTGCTCGCCCAGATATGGCGCACAGTGCGAAAGCACCTGCAGCACAGCGCGATGGATGGTTTGCTGGGGCGTTTGGGGTGACCCCGTCAAATACTCAAAACTCAACCAGTACATCAGCGTCATCGCCATGCTGTCTGCAACACGCTCGAGCCGCTGCGGGTGAGCGTTGATATCCACGGATGCAAGCAGCGTCGCCGCAAGTTGCTTGGTGGTCTGACGTTTCAGTGACAGCAGGCGTGTCATGCCCCGGCCAATTTCGGGGTAGCGCTGCATGAGATCACTCTGGTTCAAGTACAGGAAGCGGTACTGGTACATCACTTCCATCAGTACCGTCAAAAACAACCAGCTCCGCTCCAATGGATTGCTGTCCTCGAGAAAGGCGTCTTCCAGGATGGGCGTCGCCAGCATGCTCGCGAGTTCCCGGTAACACTGGGAAAACAGCAAGGAGAGGATGTCGTCTTTGCCTTTGTAGTGGTAGTAAAGATTGCCCGGGCTGATGTCCAGCTCGAGAGCGATGTCACTGGCTGTGACATTCCGCTCCCCGCGCTCATTGAAGAGCTCGGTGGCGACGACCAGAATGCGTTCGGCGGTTTTCATGGGGCCCCAGTGTACCGTGCCCAGACGGTGTGCGATGCGCCGCGCACTGCAAGCCCGGCTGCCTACTGAAACGAGTTTCCGATGCTCACGTGAATCTGCGCCTGGTTTGACGGGATCCCGCTGCATCGCGTTGAAAGGGGACATCCATAAAAAAGGGGAGCAACGCTCCCCCGAAAAAAACGGACTTTAAAAGGTGGGTTTAGGCAGCTTTACCAAACTTGGTCTTCAGATCGTCAAAGCGGGACTTCGCTTTTTTCATCTGTGCTTCCAGCTTGGAGCGATCAGCCAGTGAGTCGAGCTCCAGATCAGCCAGGGCTTTCAGCGCCTCTTTCTCGACAGCCGTGCCACGCTTAACCAATGACTTGTAGAGATCCTCGGCCTGCTTGCGACGCTCGGTGAGGCGGGTTTGTGCCTCGTCTACCTGCTCCTGCAGACTGGCGAACTGCTCCAGTACCTGATCGTAGGCCTTGCCGTATACGCCCAGGCCTGCGAGCAACGCGTTGCGGCCGGTATCGATGGCCTTGGGTCGCGCTCGGGTTTTGGCTTTGGTGCTGGCCTTGGCCTTGGTTTTGGCGGCCGGCTTTTTCTTCGCTGGGGCCTTTTTGGCCTTGGCGGGAGCTTTCTTTACCGCAGCTTTCTTCGCTGCAGCCTTGGGTGCTGCCTTGGTTTTGGCTTCTGCCATGATGTCTCTCCTCGTTGAGGTGTGTTGAATTCGAGGGGCAGTGTGGCGTCGAAAATTAGAATCCGCCCTCTAAAAACACCAGTGGCCGTGGCAATTTTCCACACGCTTAAATAAAATGACACATGAAGTGCCAATTTAATGGGTGTCCAGAGGGTTGCGGCGATGAGAACAACGTTAAAAGTAGGGGCGGTCCTCGCAGCCTTACTCATGGTGGCTGCCCTGGTGTTAGTGCGGGACGGCGAGCGCATCATCCCCAGGGGCGAGGGCGAGGTTGAACTGGAAGTGGGTGTGTTTGAGGCTTTCCCGCTACCCGACTATGCGGCCGCCGCGGTCAGTGATGATTACAAAAGTTATTTCATCGAGGTCGAGCCCGGGATCAAGATCCATGTGCTTGAGATCGGTCAGGGGTACCCGGTCTACCTCCAACATGGGAATCCGACAACGGGTTTACTGTATCGAAAGGTCGCGCAATCGCTGCCCTTGGATCGTGTTAGAGCCATTATGCCCACCATGGTGGGGCTCGGTTTCTCCACCAAGATCCCGGCGAGTGAACATACTCTCGATAACCACATGCGCTGGATGAACGCTGTGTTGAGAACACTCGACCTAACTGATGCGGTCTACGTGGGTCAGGATTGGGGTGGGCCCGTGGGAATGGGTGCCTTGTCGCTGTCACCCGGGGTGCTGAAAGGGGCTGTGGTCATGAACACGGGGTTTCGCGCCCCCCGTGCCCCCATGGATCTGAGCAGCGCCCATGCGCTGGTAAAAACGCCGTTGGTTGGGGAACTGGTGGTCGAGGCGCTGTCTTCCGTGTTTTTCACGCGTCTGGCACAGGTGCAGGGTGATCCGGCTACGATGCCGCCGGAGGTCATGGATCTTTATCGACGTCCCCTCGAGGACAGCGGCAATGGCAAAGCGGCGCTGGCTCTCATGCGAATGGTGGCAGATGGGCCTGACCATGCCAGTGCGCCTGCACTGCGGAACATTGAGCGCTACGTGGAGGGATTGGACATTCCGGCAGAGCTGGTCTGGGGAATGAACGACCCCATTCTGGCCAAGGGCCTGCCCGTCATGCAGAAAATGTTTCCAACTGCACCCGTCACCGAGACCGAGGCGGGGCATTTTCTGCAGGAGGAGGTGCCCGAGACGATTGCGGCAGCGGTGCTGCGTATTGTCGACAAGGCACAGAAAAACTGAACAAATCCTTTGCATGAGCCGTTTGGTAGCTTTGCACACTGGGCCAAATATCTTTGCGCCGCGTAAATCGCTAACATCAGGCCCCTGAAACTCACGTACACGGAAAGTAGTGATTCACCGATGACTGACAATAGCGTCAAAAGCAGCCGTTTGTCCCGCCGCCGATTGTTCGGCTCGGCGGTATTTACGGCTGCCGGTCTGGCGGTCTGTTTTGTGGTGCTGGTGGGCAAGCCGCAAACCCAGCCGACCCAGTTTCCGGAGCCTCGTCGTCCGTTGGTGGACGTCATCCTGGCTGCACCTGCCGATCACAGTATCTCGGTTCGCACGCAAGGGACCGTCGAACCGGTGAGGCGTGTTGGATTAGTCGCGCAGGTCAGTGGAAAAGTGGAGAGCGTGAGTGATCGATTCCTCGACGGACGTTTCTTCAAGTCGGGGGACATCCTGCTGCAACTTGAAAAAGCGGATTATGAATTTGCCATCGCCAGAGCGCGTGCGCAGGAAGCGGCTGCCGAACAACGCGTCGCAGAGGAGCGAGGCCGTAACCTGCAGGCGCAGCGAGAGTGGCGCGAGCTCGGTACCAGCGAGGCGAACGATCTGTTTTTGCGCAAGCCGCAACTCCGCGCCGCCGAGGCTTCGCTCGTGGCAGCCCAGGCAGATGTGGCCGCGGCCGAGCTGGCTTTGGAGCGAACAACGGTCCGCGCGCCCTTTGACGGTCGACTGGAGAAGAAGTCGGTAGATCTGGGGCAGTTTGTCGCACCCGGTACCGTGTTGGCACAGATCTACGCCACAGAGCGGGTCGAGGTGCATCTGCCGATCAGTGATTCTCAGCTCGCATTGCTGGAGCTGCCGCTGTTTGAAACCGCGGTAGAGGCCTACCCCGAGGTGGTCTTGAGCGCGCGGTTCGGCGGTGAGCGTTGGCAGTGGCAGGGCAAGATCGCCCGAGTCGAAGCCAGTATCGACCGAGACAGCCGCGTCACTTTTGCGATTGCGGAAGTGAATGATCCGTTTGGAGACGCCGGTTCACAAAGACCACCGCTGACACCGGGACTGTTTGTGGAGGCGAGCGTTCGCGGCAAACCGATTCAGCAATCGGTTGAATTACCCGCTACTGCCTTGCGCGGTGACAATACCGTGCTAGTGGTGAACGAAGACAGCCGACTGGAACGACTGCCGATAGAGTTGCTCAGACGCGAGCAGCAGCGGGTCTGGGTGCGTGGTATTAGCGCTGGAGCGCAGGTCGTTGCGGAACAGAGCAGCCTTTTGGCAGCCGGTGCTGCGATCGAGGTGGCAGCGGTGAGGCCAACCAGTGGCTGACAAACCGGGTCTTCTAGGCTGGTTCATCTCCAATCCGATCGCAGCAAACCTCCTGATGGTGGTGTTGGTGATCGGCGGGCTCTACAACATTCCGGGCCTCGACAAGCAGTTCTTCCCTACACCCGTTGTCGATCGCATTAGCATCGCGATGCCGTTTCCTGGGGCCAGCCCGCGAGAGGTGGAAGAGCAGATTTGTGTGCGGATCGAGGAGGCGATTCACGACCTTGACGGTATCAAGGAGATTCGCTCTACCGCTTCTGATGGTATGGGGCAGGTGATTGTTGAGGCGCTGACAGGCTATCCCACTCAGCGACTGACCAACGAGATTAAAACCCGGGTCGATGCGATCACCACTTTCCCGACCGACGCCGAGCGCCCCGTGGTGACCGAGCTTATCTACCGCCATATGCTGGGCATTGTGGCTTTAGCCGGTGAGCTTGACGAATGGGAGCTCAAAGAACTCGGCGAGACGCTGCGCGACGATCTGGCTCGCCAGCCCTGGATTTCGGTTGTAGATCTGGTGTCGCCGCGCAGATACGAAGTGTCGGTCAATGTGTCGGAGCTGGATCTCCGGCGCCACAACCTGTCCTTCGACGATGTGGTCCGCGCGATTCAGTCTGCCTCACTGAATTTGCCCGCCGGTGCGATCAAAGGCATTGATGGTGACATCCGCGTGCAAACCCGGGGTCAGGCCTACTATCGGGAGGACTTCGAGCGCATCGTATTGTTGACCGCCAGAGATGGTACGCAGATATATCTCGGTGAGGTTGCCACCATTGATGACGGCTTTGAGGATGTCGACACCGTCACCCGTTTTGATGGTATGCCAGGGCACGGGTTGTTTGCGTATGTCACCACCAACCCCGATGTGGTGCAGTCCTCGCGGGTCATCAATGAGTGGGTCGCCAAGCAGACCCCAAACTTACCTGAAGGGGCCACCCTGTCTTTTTGGCGTGACGCGGCGGTGCCGTTTAAGGGGCGTGTCGAGACACTGCTGAAGAACGGCCTGGGTGGTCTGCTGCTGGTATTTTTGGTGCTTGTGCTGTTCCTGAGACCGGCTGTGGCAGTGTGGGTTTCCGTGGGTATTGCCGTTGCCTTTCTAGGCGCATTTTTCTTACTCCCCTATACCGGTGTCGGACTCAACATGATTTCTTTGTTTGCCTTCCTGCTGGTGCTGGGCATTGTGGTCGACGACGCTATCATTGTCGGCGAGTCCATTCACACGGTACAGACCAGAGGCGTGGAGAGCGAGTCGGCGGCCCTTTCGGGCGTCCGAGAAGTGTTTAAGCCCGTGCTGTTCGCGGTGATCAGTACGATGGTGTTTTTCGCGCCCATGATGTTTATGCCTGGAGAGTGGGCTCACGCGGCCAGGGGGATTCCGGTTGTGGTCCTATTGGTGCTGATGTTTTCGCTGGTTGAGTGTTTATGGATTCTGCCGGCGCATCTCTCACGACTGGGCCCCGAGCAGCCCGCGACAACGCCACTGTTAAAACGCCTCGAGGATTGGCGACATCGATGCGCGGAAGGGTTGGTTTCCTTCGCGCGCACCCGTTACCGGCCGTTTCTACAGTGGGCACTGCAGCATCATATGCTGGTGGCGGGTTTCTTTCTGGTCATGCTCAGTTTGAGCATCGCCTTCTATGGTGGCGGTTGGCTGAGATCCGCTTTTTTTCCGCGTATCAATTCCGACTTTGTTGAGGCGAAAATTGTCATGCCCGAGGGTGGCTCTTTTTCGCAGTCAGAGTTGGTGATGCAGCGAGTGGTGGATGCTGCTGAAGCGCTGAAAATAGATTGGAACCAACGCCCCGAGTATGAGGATGCCCCGGCTATCGGCAGCATTTTGGGCCGTGCCAATGACAACGAAGTAGAGGTGACGATTGCCACCGTCAGCGAGGGGGTGGACACCGAAGCCTTTGCTCTTGAGCTCAGGTCGGATTCAGGTTCGCTTAGTGAAGCCAAAGAAGTGCGCATGGATTACACCATCCGTGATCCCGGCAAACCCATTAGGCTCGTGCTCGCCTCGCGTAAGGTAGAGGATTTAGAGGCGATGGCAAAGGATGTGCGAGAGGCGTTGCTCTCCTACCCCGGCGTTTTTGACGTTTCTGACAGCTTCGATAGCCCCCGGGATGAGCTCGTATTGGAGTTAAAGCCGGCGGCGGAAACATTGGGCGTTGGCCTGGCGGATGTGGCGCGACAAGTGCGACAGGCGTTTTACGGTGCGGAAGCGCAGCGTATTCCTAGAGGGCGAGAAGACGTCAAGGTCATGGTGCGTTATCCAGAGGTAGAGCGGCTCGCCATCGCTAATTTGAGCGATATGTATATCCGTACGCCCGGTGGCGGCGAGGTGCCTTTTGAGGCTGTAGCCACCTATCGGGTTGAAGCCGGGTATCAAAAATTGGAACGACTCGATCGCCTGCGTACGTTGGAAGTGGAGGCAGACGTTGAAGCGAACGGGCCGCCGCCGCGCGCGATTGTGCAGTCGGTATTCCGCGATTATTTACCCAAGTGGCAACAGCAATACCCCGACTTGTTTGTGAACCTCGATGGGGAATTGCAGGAAGAAATCGAATTTCGCCAGGCTACCGTGCGGCTGATGGCACTCGCCATGATGGTGATCTATGCCCTGATGGCGGTCGCCTTCCGATCGTACTGGCAGCCGCTGTTGATTTTGACTGCCGTACCGTTCGGACTCATGGGCGCCATTTTTGGTCACATGATTCTGGGCTGGCAGGTCAGCATGTTTTCCATCATGGGGGTGACCGCGTGCGCCGGTGTCGTAGTTAACGACAATCTGGTGCTCATTGATCGTATCAATCGCCTTCGTGAGGAGGGCACGGAACTCGTGACGGCACTTCTACAGGCGGGCGAGGACCGCTTCCGGCCCATTATCCTGACCTCACTGACTACCTTCGTCGGCTTGCTGCCCATCATGTCCGAGACCAGCGTTCAGGCGCAGTTCCTGATACCTATGGTGACATCGCTATCTTTTGGCGTGCTGTTCGCGACGGGGGTCACGCTGGTGCTAGTGCCGGCGCTGTACTTGATCGCGGAGGACGCACGCGCTCTGCGAGCGAGATGGCTTGGCGGCAAAGACGACTCGCCGGCGTTATCGAACCCTGCCAGCTGACTTTTAAAGGCTCCCTCGCGGTGTTCAGCCGCTCTTAGGACCCGCCGTCACAATCGCCTCGCTGACGTCAAAGTGGGTAATATTTTCGAGAAACAGCGCCGCCAGTTGGCTCGCCTGCTCTTCGTAGGCCTCGTCATTACCCCAGCCCGCTTTGGGGTCAACATATTGGTCGTCCACACCCGGGATGCTGACAGGGTAGTCGAGGTTGAGGCTCTCGATGTGGCGGGTCTCAACACCCAACAGTAAGCCGTCCTGCGCTGCTTTCACCACGGCGCGCGTGACGGGGATCGGGAACCGTGATCCAGAGCCGCCGGGCGCGCCGGAGCCACCCGTCCAGCCGGTATTGATGAGGTAGACCTGGCTATCGAAGTCTTCGATCCGTTTGATCAACAGCTCGGCGTAATCTCCTGCTGGACGAGGCATGAAAGGCGCGCCAAAGCAGGTTGAGAAGGTGGGGTTGATGCCGGCTGCGGCGCCTACCTCGGTAGAGCCAACCCGGGCGGTATAGCCCGAGAGAAAATGAAACGCGGCGGCCTCTTTTGACAAGATCGAAATCGGCGGCAACACGCCGAAGACGTCACAAGTGAGAAAAATGACGCACTTGGGCTCGCCACCGGCGTTGGTCTCCGAGCGCTTGTCGACATGCTCCAGCGGATAACAGCAGCGGCCATTCTCGGTCAGGCTTGTATCGCTGTAGTCGGCCTGTCCCTGATCATCTAGCACCACGTTTTCAATAATGGCACCGCCGCGAATTGCGTCCCAGATGACGGGTTCATTTTTGCGACTCAGATCGATGGTCTTGGCGTAGCAACCACCCTCTATATTGAATACGGACCCCTTGGACCAGCCGTGCTCATCATCGCCAATGAGGTAGCGCTCCGGGTCCGCTGACAAGGTGGTCTTGCCAGTGCCCGATAAGCCGAAAAACAACGTGGTGTCGCCGTCTTCTCCAATGTTGGCGGAGCAGTGCATGGGCATGACATCCTTCTCGGGGAGCAGAAAATTCTGTACCGAGAACATGGCTTTTTTCATCTCGCCTGCGTAACGCATCCCTGCGATCAGCACTTTTCGCTGACCGAAATTGATGATCACCGTGGCGTCCGAGTGGGTGCCGTCTCGCTCGGGGTCACAGACAAAGTCGGCCACATTGAGAATCTTCCACTCGGGCTTGTTGGCCGGATTGTAGGTGTCAGGGCGGATGAACATGTTGCGGCCAAAGAGGGACTGCCAGGCCGTGGCGGTGATGACTTTCACCGGCAGATAGTGATCGCTGTGCTCTCCCACGTGCAGGTGCTGCACCCAAGTCTCAGACTGATTCGCGTGTGACTTGACCCGCTCCCACAAAGCATCGAATCGGTCTGCATCAAATGGTCGGTTGACACCGCCCCAGTCGATAGCGTCCTCGCTGGAGGGTTCTCGGACGACAAAACGATCCGCCGGGGACCGTCCTGTCCGCGCGCCCGTCTCGACCCGCAGCGCGCCGGTGTCAGATAACACGCCCTCGCCCCGTGCCAGGGCCATGTCAATTAGATCAGTTGAAGTCAGGCCGGAGTGAATATCCGGGGTCGAAATGGCAGCTTCGCTCATGTTGGTTTCCGTGCTGAGTACTATCTCATTTGCTGTTAAGCATTTTTCTCAATTCGATGCGTCTACGTCATCGATTTAATGCAGCGTTGTACCTGGGCTCTGTGGGGGTAATACCTCGCGACCAAATTGATAGGTCGCGCCACACAATTCACAAGTCATTGTGATGTCGCCTTGCTCAGCGAGGATCTCCTCTCGCTCGGATTCGGGCAACATGGATATCGCATCGGCGCTTCGCTCTCGGCTACACCGACATTTAAACAAAATGGGGGCCGGTGGGTATACCGTTACGGTTTCCTCCTGATAGAGCTTGAATAACAACGCTTCTGGCGTTAGGCCCAACAATTCTTCAGCTTTTACCGTCTCTGTCAGCAAACAGAGCGTTGACCATTGCTCGCTACGCTCTTCACCGTCTGTCAGTTGCGCAGGTAACTGCTGCAGCATCAGCCCAGCGCTGTGGACCCCGTCCGAGGCGAGCCAAAACCGCGTGCCCAACTGCTCACTTTGGGAGAAATAATCCTCCAACGCAGCTGCCAGCGTGCCGCCCTCGAGTGCAATGATGCCCTGATACCGTTGGCCCGCCTCGCGTTCCACGGTCAGGACCAACTGTCCTTCTCTTAGCAGATCCATGGGCTCATCGCCCTCGGCGCTCAGGTCGCCTTGGGCAATGCCGCGGATGTGGCGCTCACTGGAGCATTCGACCATGACCAGCGATACCGCTTGCTTGCTGCGAGCTTGCAAAATGATGCGGCCTTCGTATTTGAGATTGTTGCTGATCAGCACAGCGGCTGCCGCAAATTCACCCAACAGGCGCTTCAGCGTCGCGCTGTAGGCCTGATTGGCCAGCAAGTCGGTTAGTGCGCCCGATATTCGTACCGATTCGCCACGCACGTCGACGCCGTCAAACAGGAAGCGTTGACTGCTGTCGACAGGATGGCTCATGGCGAGGTAATACCAATCATTAAAGGGGGTGTAGGATAGCCGGATTGCTACCTGGCCCCAATCTGATTATTGAATGTCTGTTATTCGTTTGTCGCGCTTTCATCGACTGGATCAGGCCGCCCAGGAGGCCGCGCTGGAGCGGCTTGCCGCGCACCTTGGCGATACGCTTGGCGCCTCGGTCGCACGGGAGGCCCGGACGATTCAATTTGATGGCAGCGGATTCTCGGGCACTGTGACTCTGGAGAATGAGCGCGTCATGGGAGAAATACGTTTGGGGCTCATGATGCGACCCCTGAAAGGGGTCATAACCAGAGAGATTGAAGCGGGGCTGGATTACTATCTCGCCGACTGAGCGAGCTGGCCAACCCTGAACAGGGGTGTTAACTCGCCATGGCCTTTACGCGGGCGTTCAGTCGGCTCTTGTGCCGGGCGGCCTTGTTCTTTTTGATGATGCCGCGATTCGCCATTCTGTCGATCACCGGCACGGCTGAATCATAGGCGGCGCGGGCGTCGTCGGCGTTACCCGTGTCGGCTGCCGCGATCACTTGCTTAATTTTGGTGCGAACCAGCGATCTCAGGCTCGCGTTGTGCGTGCGACGCTTGTCGTTCTGGCGTGCCCGCTTTCTTGCTTGGGGTGAATTAGCCACCGTTGTGCTCCATAGGGATCAAAAAAGGCCGCGAATCATCTGAGATACACGGTTTAATGTCAACTGCAGAGAGGCCTAGCCCCTCGATATTAGGGTGTTTTACCCGTTTACCAGCCCAGCCAGATCAAAATCCAGCCGAGCAAGGCGCACCCTATGGAAGCCCCAGCTTTATCGAGCCGGAATAGAGCATAGCCGTAACCGACGGGCGGCAGCAGCAGAGCGAACATGCCCCAAGCGTACTCTTCCCGCCAGGCGGCAATGAGTAGCAGTATCCAACTGATCAGCAGTAACGCTGCACCGAGCGTCATTAAAAAGGAACTTGAAGCTTCCATTTGCGGTCTCTGAAAGGTAGGTTGCCGGGCGGTGCGCAGGGTATCAGAAACCCCGCAGCAACGGCACAATACACGAGCGTTCGATGACGGTACCAGCATGACAGATTCGCCAGCGTCAGAGCCCGACGACCCGTTCGCGGAGATTCGGCCGTATTCCAATCTCGACGCGCCCGAGGTACTCGGACGACTCTCTCGTGACACCGAGCTAGCAGAGACCATTGCGCTATGGCGTCTGCCGCATCTCAGCGTTATGTGGCCTGCTGTGGCACGACAAATGGGCAAGGTCTGGTTGCGGCTGGCGGCGCAGCGACTGCGGAGCGTGGAGGATCTCCAGAATCTGATTGCCCCCAATTTGTCGCGGATGATCAAAAAAACATCGTTTTTTACCGTCAGTGGCATCGAGCAACTGGATTTAGGCCGCGCCCGCGTCTATCTCAGTAACCACCGGGATATTGTGATGGACCCGGCCTATGCCAATTACGCGCTGCACCGGGCGGGCGCCAACACGCTGGCGATTGCCATTGGCGACAATTTGCTCTCCAAGCCCTGGGTGGCGGACCTGATGCGACTCAACAAGAGCTTTGTCGTGAAGCGGAATGTGAGCGGTCCACGCGCGCTGTTGGCGGCCACCAAGCTGCTGTCTGAATATATCCGTGAATCTGTGAGCGCGGCCCGTGACCCGATCTGGATTGCGCATCGTGAGGGTCGGGCAAAGGACGGACGCGATCTGACCGAGCCCGCAGTGATCAAAATGCTTACCCTATCCCGGGATCGCGGTGAGCCACCTGAGGCGGTGCTCTCAGACCTCAACATTGTCCCACTGGTGATCTCCTATGAGGTCGATCCCTGTGACGCGCTGAAGGCAGCCGAACTTGCCGCCGGCGAAGGGTACGTCAAGGCGGAGTTTGAGGACGTGTCCTCCATTGCCCGGGGTATCACGGGCGATAAAGGCTGCGTTCATCTCCACTTTGGCGAACCATTGCCGGCTGATTTGTCGGTGGAGGAGGTGGTCGCAGCGCTGGACCAACAAATGGCCCGGCATTACCGGCTCTATCAAACCAATCGCTGGGCGTGGGAGTGGTTGCATGGCGAAAGCGTCCCGGTGGCGCTAGCCTTTCACGAAGGGTCGGTGACAGAGCAATCGTTTAGGGCCCGCATCGACAGCGTGCCGAGTGAACATCGGCAGTGGCTGTTGACCATGTACGCGAATCCGGTGAGCCGTCAGCTGGCGCTCGATATCACTGACAAGGACCGATCATGTGATTGACGAGGGCCTGCAAGCCGAGATTCGCGCTGCTTATCAGGAACTGACCGATTCACTCAATCTGGTGCCACGTTGGGGGCAGCGCCAGATGATTGCGGAAGTCGCCAACGCCCTGGCTGACCCGGAGGCCGAGACCCCCATCGCAGTGGTCGAAGCTGGCACAGGTACGGGAAAGACGATCGCCTATCTCGTCTCGGCACTGCCGGTCGCGCGCGCTCGTGGAAAGAAACTGGTACTGGCGTCAGCGACAGTGGCGCTGCAGGAACAGTTGCTGTTCCGCGACCTGCCGGATGTTATGCGGCACAGCGGCCTGAACTTTGATGTCGCGCTGGCCAAGGGTCGGGGCCGTTATGTCTGTTTGCTGAAGCTAGATCATCAGCTGTCGGATCAGGGTGCTGATCCGCTGATACCGCTGTATCCCGACGAATTTCTGGGCGCGGAGGAAGAATTGGCTGGCCCGATTCTAGAAGAGATGATTCAGACTCTGGGTGACGGGAGCTGGGACGGGGATCTGGATGCCTGGCCCGAGCAATTGTCGCCCAGCGTCCGCAGACTCATTACCACGGATCAAAGCCAGTGCACGGGCAGGCGATGCCCTCATATTGCCCAGTGCAGTTTTTTTCGCGCCCGCGAAGGGTTGGAAGAGGCCGACGTGATCGTTACCAATCACGATTTGGTGCTTTCCGATCTGCGTTTAGGTGGTGGGGTCATCCTGCCAGCTCCCGAAGACAGCCTCTACGTGTTTGACGAGGGCCATCAGCTGCCCGCTAAGTGCCTCAACCAGTTTGCCCTGCGGTTCCATTCCGGCGGGACATTACAGGGGCTTCGGGACAGCGAACGCTGGCTGGTATCGAGCGCTGAAGGTTGGGTGGCGCAGGGTTTGGACGAGCGCCTGATTCCGGCGATGACATCGCTCGTGGGTGACCTCACACAGCGCAGCGAGGATATTGCAGAACAGCTGTGGCAATTACTGCCGGACGATGACTTTGAGCGGGCAGAGCACCGCTTTCCCCATGGCCGAATTCCTGCGGATCTTAGGGAGCAGGCCGCAGGGCTCGTTGCGCAGTGGGATCAGCTCAATCGCGAGGCAACGCGATTGGAGGCTGCGTTGGAGAACAGTCAGCCCTCGGGATCCTCATCCGCCGACAGCGCGATCGCTGGTGCGGCTGATCCGGATCTGAATCTTGCCAATGCACAGGGATTGGTCGCCAGAGCGGAACAGCAGCTGGCGGTCTGGCGTGCCTTTGCCGACGCACCGGGGGAGGGTGAGCCGGGAGATGGTTGGGCCCGTTGGTGTCAGCACCGCGGCACGCCACAGACTGTGGAGTGTCAGGCGAGCCCTATCCTGCCGGGAGAGCTCCTGCATGAGGCCCTGTGGCAGCGAGCTGCGGGGGCGGTCATTACGTCAGCAACGCTCTCTGCTCTGGGTACCTTCGAGCGATTTCGAGAGCGTTCCGGCATCCCTGACGGCGCACGGTGGAAGCAGGTTGCAAGCCCCTTTGACCCCCGTCGGGCGACATTCTGCGTGCCGCAGATGGCTTCGGAGCCCGGCAATCCGGAAGCCCATACCCGCGAGTTGATTGACAGACTTCCTGGTCTCATCGCGGATGACCCGGGCGTGTTGTTACTGTTTACGTCTAGACGACAGATGGAGTCGGTGCTCGAGCAGATTGAGCAGGTACTCACCCACCATGTGCTGGTTCAGGATCGGATGAGCAAAGCCCGATTGTTGGATCAGCATCGGATGCATATTGATGCGGGAGAGGCTTCCGCTATCTTTGGCTTGGCTAGCTTCTTTGAGGGTATTGATTTGCCCGGCGAATATTGCCGACACGTGGTGATCGCCAAGCTCCCTTTTGCTGTGCCGGATGACCCTATCGCGGCGGCTCATTCTGAGCTCTTGGAGGCGCAGGGGCGCGACCCCTTCATGGAGATCAGTGTTCCCGATGCGGCGCAGAAGTTGGTGCAGGCAAGTGGAAGGTTGCTGCGCACCGAGGAAGATGAGGGCCGCGTTACGCTACTCGATACGCGCTTACTCAGCCGTCGCTATGGTCGCAGCATCCTCGACAGCTTGCCGGCCTTTAATATGGAGCTGGGGTAACGTGGGGGTGGGTCACCGGATGGAAAAGGGTTAGCAACGTGGAGATGGAAGGCCCTCGCAGTGCCATCGCGGCGCAACTGATTGATCTCGAAGCTGCTTTGCGTCAGCTCGACCTGTGGTCTGATGCGCCGCCATCGCAGGAGGCATTGCGCTCGGAGCAGCCCTTTGCCATGGACGCCCTCGAGTTCGAGGAGTGGTTGCAGTTTATCTTTCTACCTACTATCTACGAGGTGCTGGCATCGGGCGAGGCATTGCCGGAGCGATGTGCGATTGCTCCCATGGCGGAGGAGACGGTGGGTAAGAGGCCACTGCCCACTGAGCCACTCATCTCGACACTGCGTGAATTGGACCGCCTGATTACTGAGATCGACTAGCGCTTCTCCGATACAAAAACCCCGGCCTGAGCCGGGGTTTTTGATGGAGATCAGCGGCGCTATGAGCTCAAAACTGCACCCGCTTGGTAAAGCCGCCGTCCACTACCAAGTTTGCGCCTGTCGTAAACGCCGAACGGGGGCTGGCCAGAAACGCCACGGTATCGGCGATTTCATAGTTGGTGCCCATTCTTCCCATCGGAATATTGGCAACCGTGGCATCGTAGAAATCGGTCATGTGAGTCTTGATCTGCTCCCAGGCGCCGCCCTCGAAAAAGATCGGGCCGGGGCTCACAGCATTGACTCGCACGCCGGACGCTGCCAGGGCTTGCGATAAGTTGCTGGAGTAGTTCAGCAGTCCTGCCTTGATCGCGCCATATGGGCTGGGTCCCGCGAAAGCCTCCACCGCCGCGGTGGTGGAGATAATGACAATCGCGCCCTGGCCTGACTTCGAGAGATGCGGTGTAGTGAGTTCAACGCCACGCCAGGTTGCCAACATGTCGGCCTCAAAGTTGGCCCGCCATCCGGCTTCCGAGCTGTCTGCGCCGCCGGCGGAGACATTGGGTACAAAAATATCAATGCCGCCCAGAGTGTCGGCGCACTGATTGACCCAGGCTTCCATCGATGCCGCATCCGTAACGTCTACCACGCTGCCGCAGGCTTTCACCCCTTTGGCGGTTAATGCGGCGACCGTCTCGTCAACCTCGGCTTCATTCCGCGCGCAGACACCGATGTGACAACCTTCATCCGCCAGCGTCTCGGCGATGGCGCGGCCAATACCTTTGGTTGAGCCTGTGATCAGGGCCACTTTATCTTTGAGTTGTAGGTCCATTATTTTTCTCCTTGGTTTTACGTTATTCGGTTCGGTGCTGATGCATGGCGTTTCGTTATCGCCGAGCGGTGGCTAGGACGGCGAGAGTGCCATGAATTCTTTCAGTGCTTCACCCTTGGAGCATACCCAGCTTTCCAGCGCGGTGATGCGTTTGAAAAAGTGTCCCACAATATATTCATCGGTTGTCGCGATGCCACCGTGCAGCTGAATTGCTTCTTGGGATACTTTTCTGCCGACCGTGGTTGCTTTGACTTTTGCGGCCCGGGCGAAGCGAGCAGCGTTGTCATGACCGCTATCAGAAGCATTGCATGCGGCATAAATCAGTGACCGCGTGAGTTCGGTCTGGATTAGCATGTTGGACATGCGGTGCTGTAGTGCCTGAAATGAAGCCAGTGGTTGTCCAAACTGCACGCGTTGCTTGGTGTAGTCCACGGTGGTGTCGAGTGCAGCCTGTGTCGCGCCCAGCGTCTCGGCGCTACTCAGTGTCATCGCGAGTGCCCGGTAGGCCTCCAAAGCGTCGGAGGCAGGTTGCCCTTGCAGCAGGATGTGGTCAGCCTCGAGTACGAGATCGAATCGGCAGTTCATGCCCCCCCGTCCATCGTGAGTCGGGAAGGTGTCACACTCAACGCCATCGGCTGCCGTGGGCACCAGCACCCAGGCAAGGCCCTCGGCACCCTGCGCAAGCACCGCCAGATGAGTGGCCGAGGCGCCAGCGCTAATCCAGTGTTTCGCGCCGGAAAGATGCCACCCCGCGTCGGTTTGCGTCAGTGTGGTGCCAGGCGAGAGTCGTGACGCTGCATCAGCCTCGTCAATGGCCGCAACCGGTATCAGTTCTCCCTCGGCCACCCGTGGTAAAACGCTTTCCTGCTGTTGGCTGACGCCAATAATGGCGTGAGTCGCTGCCAATGCGTCGATCAGGGGTTCCGTCACCAAGAACTGACCACACAGTTCGGCCAGTATGGCCATTTCCCGGGTGCCCATTCCCAGTCCCCCAAATTCCTCCAGGACAGGCAGCGCCAGCCAACCCATTTCCGCAAAGGCCTGCCACTGGCCCGGGTCGCTATACACCCCTCCGGCAATGCGTTCCCTTCGCTGGTTGAAGTCGTAGCTGTCGCGCAGGTAGCGCTCGGCCGCGTCCTGCAGCAGGGTCTGGTCTTCAGTCATATGCGCCGACATGAATCAGAGCCCCAGTACATGCTTGGCAATGATGCCGCGCTGAATTTCAGCGGTGCCGCCATAAATCGTCGTGGCGCGACTGTTGATGTATTCGGCCATGGTGGTCACGCATTCGGCAGGTGCGGCGGTGTCGCCGGTGTAGTCGGGCGCGAGCACATCGCTTTGCCAGGGCATGGCACTCTGGCCGGCCGCTTCGATCAACAGCTCGGCGCAGCGCTGGCCCAGCTCCGTGCCGGAGACCTTCACCAGAGAGGATAGGGCGCCCGGATTATCGCCCGCTGAAAGGCTCCCTTTGATACGCAGCTCCGTCTGCTCCAGCGCCATCACATCAATCTCAGTTTCGGCCACGCGGTAGGCGTAGGTCGGGTCATCGATGGCGCGACTGTTGGGGTTCGACATGGCGCGTTGAAGTTTGCCAAGCTGTTTTTTTAGCTCAATGGTGAAATGCTGCCCGCCGCGCTCAAACTCCAGCAGATACTTGGCCACCGTCCAGCCCTGATTTTCCTCGCCTAGCAGGTTTGCCACGGGCACACGCACATTCTCGAAAAACACCTGGCACTGCTCGACCTCGCCGTCCAGGCTTGGGAAAGGGGCCACCGTGATGCCCGGGGTGGCCATGTCGATCAAGAGAAAGCTGATCCCCGCTTGTGGTTTCACGTTCTTGTCGGTGCGCACCAGACAGAAGATCCAGTTGGAGTGATGCGCCATGCTGGTCCAGATCTTGGTGCCGTTCACCACGTATTCTTCACCATCACGGTCCGCTGTGGTTTTCAGCGAGGCGAGATCCGATCCGGAGCCGGGCTCCGAGTAGCCCTGACACCACACGTCATCACCCGAGATGATGCCGGGAAGAAACTGGGTTTTCTGAGCCTCGGTACCAAAGTGCATCAGCATGGGCCCGAGCATCTGTATGCCCATCATCACTGGATTTGGCGCATTGGCCAGCTTGCACTCTTCCAGAAAAATATAGCGCTGCTGAATGTCCCAGCCCGTTCCGCCATGCTCCATTGGCCACTCCGGCGCACCCCAGCCTTTAGCGTGCAGGATGCTCTGCCATTGGCGGCCAGCTTCAAAGTCAGAGAACACGCTGGTCGTGCGTTCGCCCGCTCGGATGAGCTCAGGAGTCAGCGCCACTTTCAGAAACTCCCGGATGGACGCTCTGAAAGTGTCGTAGTCAGTGGGTATGGGGTTAGATGCATTCACGGTGCGTGTCCTCTCGGTCCGGTGCTCAGCTAAGCTGAACACCCTGTTCCTTTAATTGCGCTCTCAACGCCGCCTTCTGGATTTTACCCGAAGGCGTTTTCGGCATTTCCGCCACGACAGATAGCCACTGTGGCCATTTCTGTTTGGCCAGTTGCTGCTCAGCACATAGTGCCGTCAACGTGGCCAGGGTGGGTGCCTCGTCGCCGTATAGCGTGACAAAGACGGCCACGCCTTCGCCCAATCGCTCATGTGGTGCCGAGACCGCTGCCGCTTCAGCCACTGCAGGGTGAAGCAGCACGATCTCCTCGATTTCTCTGGCCGACAAGTTCTCGCCACCGCGAATGATAATGTCTTTTTTGCGGTCAGTGATGACGATGGCATCAGAGTCTAGGAGTTGCCCAATGTCGCCGGTCTGAAAGAAGCCGTCTTCGGAAAACGCTGCGGCGTTCTGCTCCGCATCCCGATACCCCTGCATCATCGCAGGCCCTCGCACCCAGATCTCCCCATCGGCGTTCCGGCCCACGTCTTGGCCATCGTCATCGCAGATTTTGACTTCGTAGTTGTAGACCCGGCCATCGGTTTCAGCGGCTAACTGGGTTTCATTGTCTGCCACGAACCCAACCGTGACCAAGGGCACCTCGGTAGAGCCGTAAACGCGCACCGCGCGACAGTTGGCAAGCACCTCACTGGCTTCGTAGATCAG
>ERZ802830.1634-NODE-1634-length-21172-cov-9.44324_pt1 | contig 21172 bp, 24 predicted proteins | sample MGYA00345654_ERZ802830 | MGnify/ENA primary metagenome ERZ802830 (study PRJEB30503, sample SAMEA104212375) | marine metagenome | biome: Westerlies Biome; feature: [SRF] surface water layer (ENVO:00010504) within the epipelagic zone...; material: water...
CTCCTGGGTGTGGTCTTACTATAATAGGTCTAGTTGTGTGTCGTCTTATTTCTGCAATTTTAGTGTTAGCCCAAACAACAACATCTTTACCTTTCATGCTCCATCCACCATTACGTTGTAAACATAATAGTACAAATTCTCTTTCATTAATGGTCCAAGGTTTAAGTTCTACACCTAAGTCTCTTTTAATCTTGTTCCACTGATGGTCAGTAGGGGTATCGTTACAATAGTTTCCTGTGTCGTTAAACACCCCATTGATACTGTATCTTAAGTAATGATATGGTTCGTTTTGTTTTGCTTTATATAAAAAAAGATTACTGTCTGCTGTAATGAATGCTTTGTTGCGTGTATTCATTGTAATATTTCTACGTAAGTTAATGTGCGGAACGTGAGCACTATTATCATGTAAGAAGCCTTGCATCATAGCTACTTCGCAGTCTAGCATTTCATAACCATCATATACCAAACCGTTGTCACCACACATTCTAACACCTTCAACAAAGTTTTTAATGATGTCTAACTTATGGTTGGGTTTGTTAGGCTTGAGTGCTTTTCCTGGTGGTATAACTTTAGTGTATCCTATTACTCGCACGTTAACGTCCTCCATGCATAGCCACTTAACATTTCGTCATATGTGAACTGATTGTTACTTAGATATCTGCAAAGGTACGTTAATGTTTTTCTTCCAGGATGTTTTACAAATTCAATTCTGGATAATGAAGTTTCTGCAATATCTTGGGCACAGTTAGGACCCAATACGATAGCAGGTTTACCATACATCATTGCCTCTAATGCCGCAATACTATTGTAAGTTACTAAACAATGTACATTATCTTCTAATGCTTGTTCCATAGTATTAACGGAAACCCTATCTTCTCTACTTGGTTTCCTACGTAATTCGATTGGTCTTGAAGTGTGTTTTTTAATTTCTAATATTGTGCTATTGATCCATTCGTCTAAGTTTTGATCAAAGTATTTCATTACCTTTTCACTAGGTGGAACAATTAAAACTTTTCTTCCTGGATAAGCATCTTTAAATGGTTGTGCTATTTGTTTAAAACGTTCACCGCCATACGCATTAGGATTTTCATCTCTGTCTGGCATATGAAGATTTTGTAATGCATTCTTTACAATTCTGTGATAAGTTTTCTTACCATTTGGATTACGTGGACTAGGATTATTACCCATATAACCTGTGTCCATAAAGTAAAAGTCTTTGCCACGTGCAATACATTCTTTAATAAGTTTTTGTTTACCTAGTCCTCTTACTAAGAATGGTGCAGGGCTATCCCAATAATCATTTACGTCATCTGCCCTAATATATTTTCCGCCACTACCTAGTGCCATTGCCATAATAAAGGAATCAACAATACCAAATGATCCTTTTACTTTCTTTTCAACTTTTTTAATTCCGCTGTCAATACATATAACCTTAGGATTTTTTATATCTTCAAATACTTTTTGTACAGATTCAATGGCGTGCCTATTGTCGTGTGTAGCAACTCCATACAGTATGTTATCTATTAATTCTTTCATCTCTGGTGTAAGTACCCTAGGATCCCAAGTGCCATAACTATCACTCATCCTTATTCTCCATCATATCAGAAAGAACATCTTTCCAAGTTTGATGGAATTCGCAATTTCTATAATTTTTAAACCAAGGTCCACCTTCCGTGTAATGTAATGCACGTGGTGTACCATCTTCTTTTTGTTCTTGGTCCATAGTTCCATCAGCTGTATAGTGTCCTACTAAGAAGTTCCAATCAACTGGTAATGATCCAATTTCTTCCTCTTTCAACCAAGCAAATCTATGAAAGAACTTTCCATCATAGTTTGGATTGTTAACCATGTCTACTGTAATCTTTTGATTACTTGGATGTCCGCAGTTCCATAATACTACACTTGACCAATTCTTTCTTGGGTATTGTGTTTGTATTTGTCCGTCCATCTTAGTTCCTGGTTTAGGATTGTAATCATGTTGTACACACATAACAGCATACTTGTCATCTGCTAATGCAAATAAGTTATCCACATCTTCTAGAAAAACAATATCACTATCAATGAATAATGCCCAACCTTCATAGTTCATAAGGTGTGGAATTAAAAATCTTGTAAATGTAAATTCTGTACTTGCAAGTTTATCTTCGCCTCTCCAGTACAACATCTTATCTCTTAATTCTTTTTGTTTTAATGGAATAACTTCTGTACCTTTGTTATGTTGCCATATACTATGCTCACAAACTTGGTACGCAATATCTTCTCTTGTGTCATAGCCGACAAATACTTTATTGCTCATGGTCTCTCTTTCATCACATAAATTGCAGTTCTATCAATAGTATGTATCTTCAGAGAGTTACCAAATACTTCATTAAAGGCTTTTTTACTTCCTTGCCAAGAATAATAATCGTCCAAAACCATTATGCCACCTACCTGTAATCTAGGCCACAGTTGCAATATTTCTGTTAGTGTAGACTCATACCAGTCTGTATCTAGTCTTAAAAAAGCAATATTATCTGGTAAGTTTTTTGGATCTTTTAGTGTTTGATTACAATCGCCTTTGATATATTTTATTTGTTTTTGTGGCATATTAAAGTTATGTAAGTTATTAACAACCTCACTTAACTCTGACCTGCACCATTTATTGTATCCTTGTTTTGCCTTTGTGCTTCTATATGCATAACCAAGAGTACCGTCGTGATTAACTTTATAATCTTCCATTGTTGGTTCAGTCATACCTTCAAAGGTATCGTATAACCAAAAATTTCTTTTAGTATTTTTATTAGCTAACCAAGACATAATGATATGTCCGCCCTTCCATACTCCACACTCTACAATGTCTCCTGTGATGCCTCTTGCATCTAAGTCTTGTATGGTTGTGTATGTATGTGCTAGTCTAGTGCCACTAGTCATTGAATATGGTTTAGCTTTTAATACTTGTTCAAGTACGTAAGGATTTATGTCTTTTAATTCTTCTTGTATGTCAGGCATCTTTTCTTTCTATATCTTCTTCAATACATTCTTCTCCATATTGAACTTCTAATATATGACAAGGTTCGTCTTGTCCGTTAATACCTTTGTGCCAAGTTTCCTTACCAATCGAGTATCCAGGACTGTGTGCTTCTAATAATTTTTCTTGTATTCCTGCAGGTCCATCTGTAATAATATTACAAGTTCCTTTAAGCACGTACCAATGTTCTGAACGTTTAAAATGCCTTTGCATACTTAAACTGCTCTTAGGATTTATAACAAGTTCTTTTACCTTGTATCCGGGTTTATCATCTAGCACTCTATACCAACCCCAGTTACGTTGTGTCTTTGGGTGTTTGTATTCTTCTAGTATCCAACTGCTTGAGTTTTGTTTATGAGTACCACCTACACCAAATGCAAACTCAACCTTGTCGTGCCAAGTTTTCATTTCTGGTATGTTCTTATCTGTTCTATCTCCACCATTGGCAAATATTACATCATGCCCATACCCTGATGTAGCCATCAGTTTAAATATTGCACCAGAGGCAGAATCATCACTGTCGTCCCAAGTAAGAACGTCATCTACCATTTTCAAATTTCTAATAATTTCTACACGTTCTTGGATTGGCATAAAGGGTTTACCTTTTTTACGTGTAAGCCATTCGTCGCTATTAAGCCCGACGACTAATTTGTCGCCGAGCTTTTTTGCTTCTTTAAAATAAGATATGTGTCCCGAGTGTAGTGGATCAAAGCCACCTGTAACTAATACAACTTTCATAGTTGTATTTAGACTTTATCTTGCGTCTGCTTCGATGAATTGAACCATTGTCTCTGGGTCAGTACAAGTGTAAGGATCATCGTCCTCACCTTTGTGATTGAATCCAGGTTCAACAAATGCTTCTTGAACTATTCCGTTTACTGCATACAAAGAATAACGCCAGCTTCTATTTGCAAAGCCTTTGTTTCTTTTTGTACATAACATTCCCATTGAATCAGTAAAGTCTCCGTTACCGTCTGCTAACAGTTTTACTTTTTCAATGCCTAGCTCTTTAGCCCAAGCATTCATTACAAAACCGTCGTTTACTGATACACAATACACTTCGTCCACACCAGCCGCCTTAAATCTATCATACATTTCTTCATATGCAGGTAACTGTTTTGTTGAACAAGTAGGTGTAAATGCACCCGGTAAACTAAACAGAACAACTTTCTTATCTGCGAAAAGTTCATTAGAAGTTTGTTTAACAAACTCGCCGGCCATTCTCTGTACAAAACATTCATCTGGAATCATATCCCATTTTTGAATCTTCTGTCTAGAACCCGGTAAGTCAGTTCTCTCCATATGATTTATTGTAGGTCTAGTATTGCCACCGTACTGTTTGGCAACCTGACCTGGCTGTGTTTCACTCATCTTCATAAGTGTATTCTCCTAGTTATATTAATTTGGAACTTATAGACTTGCGTCTTCCATTCCTGCAACTCGTAACTTGACTATGTTAGTAAGTTGCCATTGTTTTTGATCTAATGCCTTAGTTACGCCTAACCATTTATTACGCATAAGAGCAAATTCGTTAATAATCTTTTCGTAGTCAACAACATCTGCTTCACCGTCAACATACTTTTCTACATCTCTGCTACTCAATGCTCTTTGGTAATTCTCTAGATACTTCTTAAAGAAAGAACTTCGTAAACGTCTTAGTTCGATGTTTAGGTATTCTAAAATTGCCTCAAGTTCCTGCAACTGATTAAAACGTTGCTCAACAATACCAGGCATCTCTGCCGCGGCTCTTTCTACATTACCTTTAATACGAATTTGTGTCTTTGCTTCAACTAATTCGTCTTCAAAATATTGTATTGCCTTTGGGATATTGTTAATATCTTTTGCAATATCAGAATACCAACCCATTAATAATCCTCATCAATTTCGTCATCGTAATCGACATCTTCTTCCAAATAATACCCAATAGCTTTATCTAAATCGTGATCTGAACCTAAAGCATCTCTAAATGCTTCATCTTCTGTACCAAAGTCTGCACACAGATCAACATATTTTTCTGCTACAGTTTCTAGGTGCTTCTTATCAAGATACTCTTTAAATACTTGCCAAGTCTCTACTATCTGTGTTCCGTCCATAATATTTTTACTCCTCAGGGTTACTATCTTCTACAATTCCAGCTTCGTCTGTAACATCGGCTGTCTCGGTGAAGTTACTCATAATTATGTCTAACTTTTCACCACCCCAGTCTTTTCGATATTCAAGATGTTCAGCACCTTTGCTGTCAACGTATTTAAGTCTATTTCCCTGTTGAGTAAGTAGTCCCTTTTTCTCAAACAAGTCAACCAATCCACTGTATGGATTCATACCTGTTTCATAAGGAATCTTAACCTGTACGCCTTCAAACGGTTTTGCATATCTAGTTTTCATAACTTTACAACCCGCTCTAATACCACGTACATCAGTTACTTTCTTACCATCTTCGTCCTCTTTTAGTTTCAATTTCTTCATTGCTACTACAATCGAACTTGCATAGATAAATCCTTGTCCACCTGATATTTTATCATCTGGATCAAACATATCTTGCGATGCATAAGTGTGGTTAGTACATACTAGTCCTACGTTATGTGAACCAATCATGTTTACTGTATTACGTACTAATGAAGTAAGTGCCTTAGGTTTTCTACCCATATCACCCTTCATATCACCTTTATTAAACTGATCTACATCAGTAGGTGTTAGTAACATACCCAAACTATCAATAACAAATAACACTTTAGGTCTGTCTTCCTCTGGTGTTTCTCTGTAGTCTGACATAAATGTACTAATAGTTTTAGCAACATCATCAATCATACTCATGTTTAGTTTAAGTAATTTTTCTGGTGTAGTGTCTACGTTTAGTGCTTGTAACCAAGCTTCATCAAGTGCGTTCTCTGAGTCAATAAGAACAACAAAGATACCTTGGTCTTGTGCCGCCTTTACAATGTTACCTGCACAGATATAACTTTTACCTGCACCTGATTCTCCTGCAAAAACAGTCACCTTACCCATTGGCACACCTTTATGAAAGTCACCACTAATAAGATAATTGAGTGCATAGTTACCTGTCGAAATCCAATCAGTCGGATCGTTAAATCCTGCACTCATTCCTGTAATAGATTTCGTTAAGTTTTTTCGAAACTTAGAAACGTCAAATGCCTTGTTAGCCATTGTATCTCCTTAATCCATATACTTGGGGTTGCCGAAACAACCCCTTGTATAAATTTAATTTAGCCCTGACGGTTACGGATCATTGCAAGAATGTCTTCCGCTTTATTATTGTCAGTTGCTGGTGCTTCTGCTGTCGCAGGTGCTTCAGTTGATGTAGTTTGTGCTACTGCTTCTGCCTGTGGTGCCGGAGCCGCCGCTGGAGCAGGAGTCGGAGTAGATGCTTTCACAGGATCACCTGTTTGAGCTTTTACGCCTGCTGGTCTAAAGTATTGACCATACTGTTCCATATCGTATGCTTCGCCATCAACAGATGCTTCAAACATCTTCTTGATAACACCAACTTCAACTTCACTTGGTTTCTTAGGTAAGTAATCACCTAAATTAAACAAGCCGTGGTCTTCAATAGCTTTATACTGAGCTTCATCTAATGGACGTTCTTTTCTTGCCCAATTTGAAGTTGAGTAATCAGCATAACCACCTTTGGAAGTTTTTGCGATCCTAAAGTCTACACCCGCGGTATAGTCTGTTGGTAATTCGTTCATGTCCGGATCCATCAAAGCACCTTTAATGATTTGAAAAATCTGTGGACCAATAATGAAACGTCTTACTGGATTGTTGGGAGTTGTATCCTCTTTTAAAGGATTATCTGTAACAAAGCCTTGGAATACATATGAACGTTTTTTCCAATACTTACGTCCCATGTCTTCTAAGTTTTTGTCTTTAAACCAACCACGTACTTCTGAAAGTACTGGGCAAGTTTCTCCATACATTTCCATACATGGTACTTGTACCTGTACAGGGCGAGAGTCTGTCTCACCTTTGATTCCAGCAAATGGAAGTTTGATCATCAAACGTTCTTGCCAGAAAAATGTATTAGAGTCGTCTCCATCTGGAAGGAAACGGACTGTTGCAGTCTCGCCTTCTTTTAAGTTCCAAAATGGGTAAATGGCGTTGTCGCCGCCTGTGGAAGATCCCGTTGAGCGGGTTTCCTGTTCTTTTAGTTTTGCACGAATTTCTGCTAATGTAGCCATAATATAAGCCTCCTATAAGTTGTTAAGCCTTCGTTGCTTGTGCCTTTAATAGTGTAGCACAGTTTTATATACTACACTAATATACTTATAAAGTCAAGTGTTTGTTTGCCAAAAAAGTGACTTTATAAATTCTTATACACCTGCTAGGTGTTTAATCTTTTCCATATCTTCGTCTTTGCCTGCTTTTAGTCTAGCAATCATTTTCTCAGCAACTGGTATTGCCTTATCGCCAAACTCTTTTTCACAAGCAGTAACTACTGCTGTTTCGCCTTTTGGAAATGCGTTAGTTGTATAATCGTAATATGATTTAACCAATTCTACTAACCTTTCCCCTGGACTTCTTTCGTCCTCTTTATTCATTGCCTTGTCGTCTTTTTCAATGCTACCGTCTGGATTCATTTTAACATCAATAGTGTCATCATCTTCCTTGTAGCCTTTTTCTTTTGCTTCGGCATCTAGTTCCGCTTTCTTACGAATAACTTCTTTTTTGAGTTTTTCGTCTTTGTGTGTATGCGGATCCATTTGTATATCTTGGATAGCTTTCTTCTTAGCCTGATAATCTTCTTTGTCTTTAATGTCTTCTGTTGGTTCCTGTTCTAGATCACCTGTATCAATTTTGGACGAAATACTAGGTGCTTTTGCTTTTACATATTTTACTACTAAAGGTCTGATACACTGGTCTGCATCTTTTTGTCCTACCTTCTTAAACATATCGAGTAGCATCGGGTCATCTATGATGCCCTTCAAACTTTGAACAGCATTGTTACCGTTTACACCAGCCGGGAAATGCTGTGCCATTAAGCCATTAAGTTTTTTAATAGCGGCTTCTTGGTCTTTGCCTTCGCCGTTTATTAAAGCATCTTCTGTCTCTCCCACTATCATGGATAATTCATTTTCAAATTCAGATTCTGGATTGTAGGCACTTTCTACTGCGTAACCTTCTTTATCCAAAGCATCTATTACTGCATCACGTGGTGCCATTGTGTGTACAATAACTCCACCCTGTCTCATTTCGTCTGGCTCACATTTACATTTGATACCAGCCTTACCACAAGCATATTCCATTTCTTCACAATCTTTTTCGCTAATGCCTCTGTCTTCATCATAGTCACCATCGATGTCAATCTTGTGTGCGTGTGCTTCTGATCCACCTTCGTGTCCCATAGCTTCGTCTTTGATTAAATCTTCTTGATGTTTAGCAAGTTCTTCCATTGAATCAAATGGTCCACCTGTTTCTTTTCCATCTCTATAAGAATAAAATTTTCCGCCTTTGTGTACAGCTGACAAACCATATTTGTTCATACCCATATCACTTGGACCTACTTCTTCGATTTTATTCTTTTCACTTACTAACTTGTTAATGTATGGGAATACACTTTTTAGTTCTTCGTTAAAAGTTCTAATAGTTAGTTCATCAATCCAACTGTTTTGTAATTCTTCTGGAACTTCTTCCATCACAGCTGGTTTAAAATCTTTGATTGTTTCTGCGTAATGTCCTGCACGTTGTAGTTTCATTACTTCAGTTTTAATTGTGTCTAGTCTTTCGTTAACTAGATCCATGTAACCTTTTAAGCCTTCTGCCATTACAGCTGAACGGTTCATGTAAGTTTTAAATTGACGTAGCTTTGATAATTCTTCGCTGAGTGAAACGATATGTTTACCAAAGTCATCATATAAATTTCCGCCTTCGCTTACGTGTCTTGCTAAAGCTCTTGCACCATTCAAATGTCTAAATGGATATTTGTATCTTTCTCCATTTTCGCTTTCAATGTAAATGCTATTTACGTGTTGTGTTCTTGCACCAGGAACTTCCATGTTCACTGGTTGTGTATGTTTGAGTACTAGCCTAGCTTTGTCAACATCTTCATAACTTGTTCTACTAGTGCCGTACATTTTTGATTCACTCATTGTATTGTCTCCGGCAGTTTTTGTTAAGTGTGCATAATCTCTTTTATCGAGATTTGATTTAGTTATATCACGTGTATCAAAGTTAAGCATATTTCTTTTTGAAAAAACTCTTATTTCTTTTAAGAAATCATACCATTCTTGTTTAATACTATCAGGTTGTTCACTAATAAAAGTGTTGTTATACATAATAGCAACTTCTTTTTCTGATAAAGCTATGCTAACTTTACCTAGTGAATCCTCACCAACTTTGTAGTCAAAGTCAAAGTAACGTGCAAGTTTCGGCTCATCAGTTACTACACCTGCTTCATCGCCAAGTGTTACTGATGGAAATCTGCCTCTGATCTTTGCAAACAACTGTTCTGATATATTGTTCATATTGCTCATATAACTATTTATCTTATGTTTGTTGAAACAAATATAGGCATGGGTGGAGTTTGATCGTCACCTGTGTCGGCTTGATTGAAGGTTTCATACACTCTAGGATCCCAATCCTTTAGTACTGCCATAATACGCATACTCAATAGACAAGCACTTACTAGATCGTCATTTTCACCTGGTTTTGCTTTGAAACTACTACCACTAGCAACAAAGGCCTTTAGCTCACTTACTAATACTTTGCTGTTTATTGTTAGCTTATCATTTTCAACCATGTTCTTTAAACGTGTACAAGCACTAATTTTAGTACTGTGAGTTGTATTAAATCCTTTTCTAAACTTACGTACATGGCCTTTTCTAATAGGTTCTGATACGCACATACCTGGTATATTCTCTTCTCCCATGTCTCTAATAACTATCAATGCACCTTCTCCGATGCTGTTATTCTCCACTGACCAGTATATGTTTGCTCCATCATTTTGACAACATTCTTTTATGTAGTTTGCGATGTCTTTTAGTATTCTTATCTGTGCAGGTATGGCTGTGGTATTGTGCCTCCACTCACCTATCTGTTTGTATGTGGGTAATTCAAATATCTGTATTGCGGCATAGTCACCTCCTGTACCCATAGCAGGGTCAAGTGCAATAACATAAGTCTTGTCACCTGTTGGCTTTCCGTACCAACGTGTTTGACCCATGTTCATCACTGGATCAATTCCTTCTAAGCTAGAAAGTTTTATACTGTTAATAAGTGTTTCATCGTAAACTAAGAATTCACAACCGTACTCACGTCTAAATCTTTCTTCACCAATTCTACCTACTTCTACCTTAGCCCACTCTTCATCTCTGTCTGGATGCTCGTCCCATTTAGCAGTAAAGCCATGGAAACCGTTTACACCTATTTCTTGTTCGTTGCCTTCTTCGTCAAACTTGTTTTGTGATTCTTTCCATATGATAGCAAACGTATCTTCATCTGAGTTAGGTGTACTTGTAATAATTGCACGACCACCTGTTGCTAGTGTTGGAGATATCGAAGTCCAAAATTCATCTGCAATACTTGGATTAACAAACGCAAACTCATCACAGTATAGTAAAGATATTGACATACCTCTTCCTGTGTTACCTGTTGTAGTAGCACTAACAATTCTACTACCATTCTCAAACTCCATACTACCTTTATTGTAGTTTGTTACACCTGCTCTAATAGTATCAGGACATAATTCATATCCGTATCTAATACGTTGCATAATTTCTTGAGCACCTGTGTATTTGTGTGCGGCAATTAGTATTGTTTGATCTGGATGAAACATAGCATACCATAATAAGTATGCCGCGGCAGTAGTTGTCTTGCCACTTTGTCTTGGCAACATATTAATATTAAATCTATGATTGTGATAACTTTCTAATAGTCGTTCTTGATAACCAAAAGGATCAAACATAACCTTTCCGTCAACAGGGTGTTGTATATGAAAAAACTTTTGACAAAAATATAGATACCCTGAATCAGGATCTATACATTTTTTTAGTTCTTCAATTCCTGCTTCATCAAACTTTTCACGTTGGTGTGCTTTTTTAGTAAGAACACCGTCTAGACTTTTTGTAGTTGCCATACTAGTATTTATAGGTGAAAATAGGGCTCGAAAGCCCTATTTGGTTTTACTAATTGGGAGGAAATTAGTTAAATTAGCCTGCTATTGTTATTGCAGTTGCTTCAGCAACGTCAGAACCTGTAACATCAATGTTATTAGGTCCTACTGCTGTTCCTAGATTTCTAATTCTTGATTGGATGTCTGCCGCTGATAAATTTACATCTGTGACAATATGAATTTCACCTGAGTTGTTATCTTTAACAGAAAACATCAAAGGATTAACTTCTTTTAAAATCATCTCTACTGCTTCATCAACTGCATCGTCCTCTGCTCTAAGATCGATATCTGCGTTCGAGGCGTTTTGTACGGTAATTAAAAATGCTTTACAACTTTCTGAATGTATCGTTCCAGCTGTTGCATTTAATCCGTTTACTCTTGTTACTCCTGCCATCTATCTCTCCTTATTAACCGCAATGACTTGCGTATAGTTTTTCAAACTTTTTACTATCGCAATCGTATTCAGCAGTTATTTTTTTCTTCATTTCTTCTTTTGTACAACCACTGTTGTTAAGTTTTTTCATTTCGCCTACACAACCTGATTCGTCAAAATCTTTATCTTCTGCTTCAGTTACTTCGTCTTTAACTGCCATCATAGCTTCTAGTCTAGATTTAAGCTCAGACTTAATTTCATCTTCAAGTGCCATTGGATTATCTCCGCCTGCTACTTTTGGATAAGATTTTTTCTGTCTATTTAATCCACCTGCTAAATCGTTTTGCATATAAGCTGTGTCTTGGTATTTTTCATCTGGTGCGTTATCCCAGTCGCCTTCTTTAGCAACTTCGTCTTCGCAACCTGGTTCCATGTCTGGCATACCCTTTGGCATTTCTTTTGGCATTGGTGGTAAATCCATTACCTTTAAACTTTTTTCGATATCATCTCTTGGTGACATCTTAGGACCCATTGGTGCCATTATCTCTGGCTTGCCACCTGCGTCTTTTACCATCTTCATTAATGTTGCTACATCATCAGCAGTTTCGCCTGACATCGAAATGCTCATATTAACAGCTTCATTTAATGAATCAATTTTTTTATAAATGTCTTTCAATTTCATTATTTGCTCCCTACTGGACTAGTTTTACCTTGTTCACCCATATCATGTTTTTGTTCTTTATCAGCTACGTTTGATTGTCCTGGATCGTTTTCTCTTTCCTTACGAACACCTTCAAGCTCTTTAAGTAAATCCATCACACGATTGTCTCCAACCTTTTTCTGTGCTTCAGGATCAGCTGATTCCATTTCTGTGCCTAACTTAGGCTCATAAATTTTAACATACTCTTTATCTTGATATTCTTCTTGTGGTGCTTCTGCATCACGTAAACAAATATAAGCTGGATCAACATTTGTTACTTGTGAAATGTATTCTCCTAGTATCTGTGCCGTAGTTGGGTAAGAAAGCTCAACTTCAAAGTAATGAGTTTCTACGTTTTGTAATTTAGGAAAATCTAATGGACGTTCTTGAATGGGTGTTTTCTTAGGCGGAGTTATATTAACTAGCCCAAACTTTTGTAAACAGCTTTCGCAACTGTCAACAAAACCTTCTGGTAAATCACCTGCAATACCAAACTTAAACTTGTAAGTCTTCTTTGCTTCTGTTAGATATTTTTCAAACGTCTTCATTGTTTTTCCTTATATGTTTATTTATCCATGTTTTTCAATTTATTAAGTAAACTATTACGGTCTGTTACTACATAACCTTCACCATTTACTAGCGAATCACTGTCAATACCACCGTCTTTATCCTGCTTTTCTTTGCGTAATTGCAGTTCTACCATCTTTAATTTGTTCTGTAGCTTGGCTGTTTTGGCATCTAAGTTAGTCTTAAGCATTTGTCCTGCAACCTCAAACACACGACCACTATAACGTGATTCAACATTCATGCCCAAATCCATTAAGTCTTCATATGCTGTCATGGCCTTATCTGCTACATCATTTAGTTCTGTATCAGCCATTTCTCCCAAGCCCTTAACCTGTGGTAGTGCCGCATTGATCTTATCCAATTCTGCTATGTCGCGAAAATCTTCTTTTTGTTCTACTACAGCTTTTTCTTTGGTTTTAGCTTTAGCTTTTTCCTGATCTATAATCTCTTTAGAGTCAGGTAAGTTTAATAGTTCTTCAAGTTTTTTGGTCATAATTACTGTCCATTATATGCTACTATTATTTAGCTTAATTAATGATCGTAAACTAACACTTTGGTATCATCTACTTTAATTGGTTTGCAATATGCAGTAACCCTATCCTTAGGATCAACATACGAGGAGTAACTATAGTTACCGTATTGCCTAGGTATGCGTTTAGCATAATACTGACAAACGTCTATACTTCTAAAATACATAGGGTCTCTTTGTTCCCTACGATCTTCTCCTGTTCCTAAAACCACGACTAGCATGAATGCGTGGATTACCATTTACCCTCATTTTCTATTCCCCTGATGGAATATGTCCTTCTCAGTGATAACTCTAAAAAAGATCTTTTTATTCTTACACCACGCCCTCGCGGCTTCCCACTTTGCTACGTTCTGCACGTATTGTGCCTGTCTAAATTTATCTCTGCCTACTTCCTTTAACTTCATTTGATTTTCAGGTTTTACTTCAATAAGTTCTGCGTGTGACTTTCCTCTTGCATCAGTATACTGTATCATAAAGTCTGGAACGTATATTGTCATCTTACCTGTCAAAGGATTTTTATATGGAATCTTTATTGCCTCACTTGCCCATCTACTTACTGAAGGTGACTCATCACAGAATTTCATAAATGCAAATTCCCAACTTGATCTGTATAATGGAGTTTTGTTTCCTAGATACTTTGTAGGATTCTTTAATGTATATCTGCCTTGTGCAAACTTTGGCATAGGACTACACCAATATGTTTCGTGATTCTAATTTACTATCAGATTGATCTATTTTATAGCCTAAAGAACTCATCTTCTGCCTATTGTAATTTAAAACTTCTGTTACTACTTTTGAAAGTTGTACTTCATCAAATCCTTTTAATGTGTCAAGCAATTCAAATATTTTTACTTCATCAATCTTTGCTTGTCTCATTAATACTGAACCAATCGTCGCCGCAGATGTTTTTTCAAATCCTCTATTTTCAAAAAATCCTATTACTGCATCAACTTCGTTTGATGGAAATTCTAAAGGTGCTGAATAATATTCGTTAAAGAATTTAGCAACTTTTTGTTGTGTGTTTTTTATTTCTGCAGGTAAGTTAGGCATTATGTCCAGTCCACGTTCCCACTTTTACTGTGGGTTTTTAAATTTTGACTTGTTAAATTATTATAAGCACTCTTGGCTCCACTACTTATATTGTTCCATGCAGTAGTTATAGCATTTGGACTTGCGGCGCCACCATCTCTGAGATGTTGCTTTTTAAATGTTGTTGATTTAGTTAAGTTATCTAATGCACCTGGATTACTAGCTAAGAAAGTACTTATAGATCCTAGAGGTTTATCTCCGCTTACTGCTTTCATAACTGCACTTGCTCCGGCAACACCTGCCACAGCTTTTGTAATATCACCAAGGCTACCTAGACTTGCTGTCTTAGGAAATGCTGTATTGGCTACACCACTAACATCTATGCCAGCCGCTGATCCAATTTGATCTTTTAATATACCAAAGCCTTCTTGTCTTAATCCGTCCTTAGATAAATTTTTTGCATTACCTAATACACTTGTTGTTTTTAAAACTGTTCCTAAGAAACTTGATGGAGAACTAAATGCTTGTCCACTTGTAATGTCTCCAAAGATATCTGCCGCACCTGCGGCTACACCACCTTGACCAAATAAGTTAGTTGCTCCTCCACCTGCTAATGAATTAGGTGATGGCATACTATCATAGTGTCCACTGGCCTGTCCAAATGACTTAGGTGACGCTCCTTCAGTTACTCCACCTCTTGCATACCAAACAGTTTCATATTGAATCTGCATTGTATTTTGTACTGCATCACTAGAACTATTTTCCATAGTATCATGACCCCATTCACTAATGATGGGATTTACTAATGTAAAACAAGTATACCTTTTTCTTGCCATTTGGTAAATTTGTATACTTCTAAAAAAGTGTTCATGACTATCGTTGTCAAATCCGTATCTATAAGAGTTATGTTTTTCGTTACCGTATGTGTTACTTCTCATATATGCGGCGCTTGTTTCATTAGGAGTAGTTGCTCCAACTGGTGCCGCATAGTTTCCATCTCTATAATAATATCTATAGTAGGCTTCCCACAAAGTTGTAGTTGAGCCATAGTTATCATCATGGAACACTATGTTGATAGGGTCATAGTCTAATCTTGTTTGTAAGTTTGCTTTTTTATTGTATTGATGTTTTAGTGTTGTACTAATTGAGTACTTAGGTAAGTCAACACTTTTAACAAGCATATTAAGTTCCTGAGTTTTTAACTGAGGAATAACTGCAACCGCTTTAGGGTTTAAGTTAAAACTTACGTGATATAAAAATTTGTGTTTAGGGGATAATCTGTGTGCATCATCTACATACAGTCTAGCCGCGTGTGCAAAGTCACCCAGGTTACCCTTTGGGCTTAAAGCACCACTAACTACATTATCCAGAAATCCATTAAGTTTGTTTGCCATACTAATATTTATCAATATAATTAAGTACGCAGATAAAAAAAAGGGTGCCTAAAAAGACACCCTTTATATATTCAGGAAATATTACTTTTAATCTTATGTAGATCCGCCGCCTGTAATTAAAGTATTTACAGTTCGTCCAACTGCTGTTCCTACACCTGTTCCTTGTGGTGTTTGGATTGCGTTGTCGTATCTAATTGCTAATGCAACTGTTACTGGATCGTTTGTTGCGTATGCTAATGTATTATAGTTAGCACTTTGTAAATAACAACCGTATAATTCAAATGTTTCTAATACGTTTGCAGTATTGATTCCGTTACCACCGTCTAGTATTTCAATTCTTGTAACGAATTTGTAATCGCTACCTGATGCCGCACTTGACTGTTCGAAGAAATCGAATTGTTTCTGTAGTTGTTCACCAACAAGTTTCTGTACGTTGTTTGATACATCTTCTCTTAAGTTTAATGTAATAGGTTCCCAAGTATGTTTTCCTGCAAGGAATACTCTTGAGTTGTATACATCAACTTGGATGTCTTCAAAACTTACGTTTGGTCTTGTTACGTCAACAACCTGTTTTGTTAACTCTGTAGTTGGTGTTGATACTCCGAAATTCTCTAAGCTCACTCTAAAGCGATACTGGAGTTTCGGCATCAACAAGCCCTGATTAGAACTAGACGAACTAGAATCTAATGGGACTGTAATTTTGCTTAATGTTGAAATTGCCATTGTTAATATCTCCTGTTAAATATATTTATCCTTTTAAAGCGATGCTATTTCACCTGTGTTTTTAAGTCTTAACGGAATGTAAATAAACTCAACTGCTTTAACCGGCTCAATCGCTATATCCAAATAAAGTTCATTTCTATCAATTCTTGTTGGTGTGTTGTTTGATTCATCACATACAACTAAGAAGTCATATAATGCTCTTTGTCCAACTAACTCTAGTAATAAGCTATCAGCTTGAGCTTTTATCTCATCTCTAGTAATCTTATCGTTTGGTTCAAAGATATAAGGTTTAGCAAGTTTGTCTAACTGTCCTCTTAGATAAACAACTAGTCTAGCAACGTTAATTCTGTCTAACGCACTAGCATTCTTGGCTCTAGTTTTTTGTCCGTAGTTTACAAGTCCTGCACCTGTTAAGAACGTAATTGGGTTAATTTTATTGCTGTACAATGTATCACGTTGTCCTGTGTTCAATGCTACTGCTTTAAATTCACCTTCGCTACTAATGTAACCTGCACTTGAGGCGTTAGTTATTCCACCACGTCTTGTTCCTGCTGGAGCAAACCATGGAAACGAAACACTATCACTTAATGCTATAGTTCTAAGTATACCATGTGACGCTGGAACAACAATGTTCTTACCTGCATTATCGCTTGAGAATAAACTTGGATAAAAAGTACCCATGTATTCATCGCTTGTTACAAGTCCGTCATCATTATCTTCAACTGCTAGGTTAACGTTTGTTGCATAGTTATTAATTGAAGTTGCATCACTTGGTAATCTAAATGGAAGGTCACCAACAACAAATGCTGTTAAGCCTCTGTCTGTGTTTAGTGTTACCATTTCACCAATTAGCTCTGAGTAACCTGGACAAGCCATTAAGTTAAAGATTCTTGATTGATCATCTCTAACCTCTTGGTTTCCGTTAACCATTGCCTGTAATGCTTGAACAACAACTTTTCTTTGAGCTTTTCTACCAAATGAACCTGCACCATTTGCCTGGTTAGCTGATTCAGTTACCCATCTGTGTGAGTAGTATCCTGCCATTGATTCGTTGTTATTAAATCTAGCATTGTTACCTGCTGTGTTAATGCTGTTTCTAACAAATTTCTTAACGTTAAATCCAGAACGTCTTAAGTTCCATAACAACATACCTTTTGGATATAGTGCTGGATCTGGAGCATCTGGGTCTAAGAAGTTTGAACTTAATAGTGCTTCAATAGTTCCTGCTGTTGCACTATTAGAACCTGCTGTATTGTATCTTGCATCTGCAAACTCAATACCATCTTCTGTAGTTTGATCTGAATTATCAACTAGTACCCAAAGTAATGTAGTACCGTTGTATTTGTAGATCTTAGGATAGTTTTCTAAGTCTGCTGTTGAAATCCACAAGTCACCGTTTTTAAGTGCAGTACCATCTGATTGTAAAGTTGGCTCTGTAGCACTTACGATTGGACCTTTTGGATCTGTTTTATCACTATCACTTGCCGCATAGTATGGAGCAGTTGAATCTTGATAACCTACCCAAGTAGTACCATTGTGTATCATGATGTCTACTTCGTCAACAATTGAACTGTACCATAAAGTTTTGTCAGTTGTTAATGCTGTTACAGCCGTTGCACTTGCAGTATAAGTTAATACTTGCCAGTTACTTGCAACAAGGTCATGTGCTGTATCACCTGTTGGTGCTGTGTATAAGTTCGGTGTACCTGAGTTTGCATCAACGTAAGCAGAGTATCCTGCTAATGCTAATACGCCACCTGTGTCTTTAATTCTAAAGTCACCACCGTCATTGTGTGAAATAACAATTCTGTTACTTGCATCAACACTTGCAATAATGTTTGTAAAGCCTGCACTATTAATAGCACCTGCAATAACATCTGCATCACTTGACGCACCAGTAGTTGTTACACTAATAGTTTTGTCAGCCTGTAATGCCGCATTGTTAACTAAAGTTTCTTGAATGTTAAATGCGTAAGTTCCTGCTGTTACCTGTGCCGCAATAATACTTGAAGTAATTGAAGTATTACCTGTTGCTACACGTCTGTGAATTTTAAAGTCACCAACTACGTCTGTTGCTTCTGCATTATTATAGTTAATGTATAATGCACCAACAGCCAAGTTAACACCGCCACCAGTTTTATCTAAACCGTATAACGCCGCTTGGTTAGTTGCGTAAATTGGAGCAGTTACAGTTTCCCATAATTTAGTAGTTGCGTTCCACTTCTTAACTTTCCAGTTAGCACCTAAGTTTGGAGTTGTAGTCTTAATCCAAAGTGATCCAGTTGGTTTTGGAGCAGTATCAGTTGATTTGTAAGCTGGTACTGATGTGTGTGGAGCAATACTTAATGCTGGAGCCTTGTAAGTTCCTGCTGTTAAGCCAATCTCTGTTAATAGTGTAGAGGCGTTAGTTGCCAATACAATATCAACGCCTGTTGAATAAATTTCTAATTTACCATCAACTACTGCGGCACTTACACCGGCAATACCTGCACCAGCAATAGCTGTTACAACATCACTTAATGCTGTACCACCTGCTGTTACAACAGTTGAGTTTAAACTCATTGTAGCTGAACCAGTTATAGTTGGATTGCTTTCAGTTCCTGTTACTGTAGCCCATGAACCAATCCATGCACTTGAACCTACTTGTACCCAAGTACCACTTGCGTTTTTGTAGAAAAATTTATTTAAAGTTGTAGTTGCAACAATGGCATAGTCACCTACTGCGCCAACAGAAGTTTTAGGTGTTCCGCCTGTTACCTTAGTTGCATCTGTAATTACTGTTGGAATCTTATTGCTAAAGCTCTGACCACCAGTTGTCGTTGCCGCCGCTGAATTCCATTCAAAGATACCAAATACACTATTAGCAGTATCAAACCAGTATGTTCCGTCTGCTGGACTTGCCGCTGGAGCAGTTGCAGTTGCAACCAACTCTGAAGTGTTTAAGTTTGCTCTAGTTACGTAAGCTCTGTTTGCCACACCCAAGTATGAGTAGGCCGCTTGTAATCCGTATTCATTTAGCTCGTTACCATGTAACGCATTATTATTTGTATCTGTGTAGAAAGTTGGATCTCCGAACAATTCTACTAATTCTCTTTGTGAAGTTATTAAATACGGTTTTTCCGCATTCGCACTTGTTGTTGCCGTTGCTGTTCCTGTTCCAGATGCGTTTACTTTATCTTGAGCAGATACAACAAAAATCATTGGTACTGTACCTGGTTCCGCCGGCGTGTAAAAACTTTCGTCTATTACGGAAACCTGTACTCCTGGTGATACTAAAGCCATTTTGTTTCTCCTGTTAGCATAATGCTTGTTACTATTATTTATACCAAAACTCACAATTCACGGCTATAACTACCCTGAAAAAGGGGTCACAAAGGGCAGGTAAATACATATATGAGACCTTTATGTAAATGTGGCCAAAGACCTGTTGCTATAAACTATAAAAAGAAAGGTAAAACTTTCTATCGTAGTAAGTGTGAAGCCTGTACCAGATATGGTAAGGTACGATATAGCCCACCCAAGTGGAAACAAGCAGGGTATGAGCAAAAGAAGGTTTGTGATAAGTGTGGATACAAAAGCAAACACAAAGAACAGTTTTCAGTATACTATGTTGATGGTGATATGAATAATGTTAGATATAGCAACTTAAAAACTGTATGTGCTAATTGTACTAAGATTTTATATAAAGAAGGATTTAAGTGGAAGCAAGGAGATCTTGTACCTGATTTCTAAGATCATTTACTGTTTTGTTATTATCTACAATATGTGTAAATTTAGTTTTAGCCCAAGCCCATTCTGAAGGGTGTACGTCTTTAGGCTCTATGCCATAGTCTCTATAGTCAATAAACCATTTAGGATCTTCACCACGCACTACTCTCCATACTTGGCCTTTTACTTCATATAGCATTTTAGCTTCGTTTGGAAAACGTACATCTGGTATTACAAAGTGCTTGTCTGGATTATCTAGTATTTTCTTCTTTGTTAAGCTAACCCATATACCGTCGTAGAAACCATCACGCATACATTCTGTACCAAATAACTGTAGTACTAATCTAGGGGTAATGGTTTCACCGGTTTCTTTTGTCCAATACTCATCTACTTCTTCACGCCATGCTCTACTCTCATCGGTCTTGCCATCTAGCAATTCACGATCCCAATCAAACATGGTGCTTACAGAGTCTTTGAGTTTATCAGCAAAACTAATCTTTTCGAAATCATGTTTCCTAATCAAATAATCAGCAATAGTGTCTTTGCCCGATCCAATCAATCCGCAGATTCCAATAATCATAGTTTAGTCCTTTTCCTCAATATATTGACAATCTTCTTTGTTTGCTGTTAGACCTAGTTCTTTGTCATACAACCAAACGTAAGAATATGTAATTTGACCCTTACTCACCGAACACTTCTTACCAAATGATAATGAAGGATTTGATGGAATGCTACAAGCACTCAACATAAAAGCCATTATAGTAATTAAACACAATTTATTCATCAGAACAATGTTCCTTTCGTTAGTGTTAATATTAATATTATATGATATATTTAGATAGATGTCAAGTGTTTATTAACCGATTGTGAATCCGTATCCAACACCACCTGCTATTTGCGTCTTAAGTTCTTCGTCAAGTTTTTCCATTTCAGCGACTGCTTCGTTTTTAAGTGCGTCACCGTTAAGTGTTGATCCACCCTGTGGACCAGCAATAGTGGCAAACTTGCTTCTTGCTT
>ERZ802830.1636-NODE-1636-length-21147-cov-8.63925_pt1 | contig 21147 bp, 16 predicted proteins | sample MGYA00345654_ERZ802830 | MGnify/ENA primary metagenome ERZ802830 (study PRJEB30503, sample SAMEA104212375) | marine metagenome | biome: Westerlies Biome; feature: [SRF] surface water layer (ENVO:00010504) within the epipelagic zone...; material: water...
TTGGTGGATTTGTAATGGCAACATTTCCCTCCTTTTTTATTTTACAAATTCTATATGCCTATTGGGGTTTTACAACAGTATTTTTATTCTGGGGAGCAATGATAAAGGCAACTCGTTTATGGGGAGGAGGAAAAAACCAAGGTAAAGCGTTTGGTTTTTTAGATGGAGGAAGAGGTGTTATTGCTGCTTCGATCGGAAGTATTGGAGTTTTCATATTTTCAATGTTTTTAAAAATAGAAATCGATTTAGCTAGTGTCGTTGAAAAACAAGAAGCTTTTCGTTATGTTATTTTATTTTCCTCTTTTACAGTGATTATTATAGGGGCTTTAGTGCTTTATTCTATGAAAGATGAGCAAAAAGATCAGGTCAAAAAAAATAGTTCAATTAATTCAATAAAGAATATTAAATCAGTATTGAAAATTAAATCGGTATGGCTTATGATGATGATTATAATGTCGGCTTATGTTGGTTATAAGTTAACTGATATATATTCATTGTATGCATCAGAGGTAATGCTCTATAATCAAATTGAAGCTGCAGAAATTGGAGCATTGCAATTATACCTTCGCCCATTAGCATGCATAGTTATTGGTCTTTTAGCAGACAAAACAAGCAATATAAGATGGATAATTATTGGGTTTTTAATTATGTTGATTGGTGCATTACTTTTCGCATCAGGTATAATTACTTCTTCAATGAATATCATTTTTTTATTGTCACTAATTATAACTGCAGTTGGAACTTATGCAATAAGAGCACTTTACTTTGCTGTATTTAATGAAGGTAGAATACCTCTAGATCTAACAGGTACAGCAGTTGGAATTATCTCAATAATTGGATATACACCTGATATCTTTGCAACTCCAATAATTGGATATCTACTGGATACTTATCCAGGAATTGTTGGTCATCAATATGTTTTTATGATGCTTATAATTTTCTCTATTTTAGGATTATTTGCATCAATTAAATTTTCAAAACTAATTAGTTAATAAAGAAAAAAGGGTAAAAAAAGCAACCATACTTTTAATACCCTTTTTTTAATAACGTTGCGTGAACAACGAGTTGCGAATGTAATCTAAATTTTCAATATACATACTATATTTGAATCACTTAAAATACATTATATTCTGAACTAGCAAGGTTAGTTTAGACTTCGTAATTTTTTTTTAAAGAGATATAAGTAGTCTAATTACTACGTATGTTACTACAACAACTAAAATAATCTTTCTATTTCTTAAATACCATTGCATAATTTTATTTTTTAGAGAGATGCTATATTTGAATCTAGCCAAGACAACCTCTCGGAAATCCAATTTCTTATAAATTTAATTTCATCTGAATAATCTGAACCTATGAAGTTATTAGGCCAGACATAAGTCCCAAGAACTGGCCACCTTTCAAAATTTCTTTTTACACTTCCTGAAGATATTAAGGCCAATTCATAATTATCTATCATTTTTGTGATAGCAGAGTTTGAAAACGCTGTTCCTCTGAGCTCTGTCCATCTTGCCTTAACTTTTAAAACATATGCTGGGTCTTGAAGAAGTCTTTCCCACCAAAATGGAATTGGCCAAAATCCACCAGGACATCTTTGATTTAATTTGTATGCCCAGACATTTGATTCACCTCCAGAGCAATAATCTGCATTACCAAAAGCTAGATTAAAATCCCAGATTGGACCCATTCTCATTTTTTCATTTTTATCCTTAACTATCCATGTACTTATCCTAAATCCATCGACGTTATTACCTAATTCATTGAGAAGAAAAAAATCAATAAAATCATCAGTATCAATATGAGAATCATACCCCTGAATGGGGTCTGTAAAATTTTCTCCAGCTAAAGTATTCTCAAAATCTTTAACATAATTAGAAATGTATTCCTTCTGTTCAGGAGTTATGTCCTCCTCATCAGGTGTGTCGTAAAGGAACTTAATACTGTTATTACCAGAGGGATCATAGGGACTATGTTCAGAAACAAATGAATTAAGAGAGGTGTATTGATCGTCCGGTTTATCAATTTTAATTATATAGCCCCCTGTTAAATCCTCACCACTTATTTCTGAAGTTTTAAGTTTATTAATATCAATCCTATTTTTATCCCTTTTAAGTTTTTCCATAAAAACATAAACTCCATCATTTACATCATTTAGCGTTAATTCTACAAATTTTACTCTGCTTGCATATCTGCCAATTTCTCTTGAGAGATCGTATATAAGAACATTTCTAATTAAACTTTTATCACTGTAAGGTGCCTGTAAAATCCAATCCTCCTCTTCTGGCATATCTAATAAAGAAACATCCATATCCTCATTTTCTTGATCTCTAGTTTCGAACCCATATTGTTTTTTTGGAAACATTTGAGATGATTTACCTCGAATTTCGATAGCTATATTTTCACTATGTAATTCTTCGTCTTTAAATGAGATAGTCATTTTAGCATCGATCTTTGGTTCGTCTAAGATTTGGACTCCATTAGTTGAAATATTAACCTGGATAAGAGGATCTCCATTTGCAAATTCATTATTCAAAGAGCTGTCTTGTGTAGACTCTTTTTTACAAGAAGAAAAAAGTAATAGAAGTAAAAAGTAAATAAAATTAATATGAAGTCTCACTGTATTGATTATTTTTATTGTCAAATTCAAATATAATGAGAAAATTACTGATTGATGGTTTTGTAATTTTTATAAGTATTTTTGCCTCATTTTCAATTGAAAATTTTAGGGAATCAACTGATGAAAAAGAAATCTTAAATGAAACAGTTATAACTCTTGGGGATGAAGTGTTTTCCAATATAGATTATACTAAAGAACACTTAACGCAGGTTAAAAATGTGAAATATTTAACCGATCAAATAATTAACAGATACAATACCATAACTTTTCAAGACATCTATGATATTCATTCAAACAATCCTTTTTTACATTCAATTACAACTGATGGTGACATTGAATATATAAAAAAATATGGGGAAAGTGAGGCCCTAATTATGTTCACGGCTTGGCTTGCATGGGAACCAGAAAATGTTTTTTTTCAATCTATGTTGTATTCTGGAAAACTTCTTGAGATAAAAAATAAAAAATTAAGAAGAGAAATCGAATCAATATACACAAAACAAGAGGAGAGAGTTAACGGAATGGCAGAGTTTACTCTTAAAAATACTTATCCCATTCAGGATTGGTTTTTAAAAAAACAGAATGAAATAAAATATGATATTTCAATGATGGAAGTCTTTGAGAAATTTAAAGATCAAGAACTAAAAAATTATTTGAAATATAAAAGTTCAGGATTAAATGGGAGAATAATAGACCTTGAAAATTATCTACAGGCACTTCAAAATGTCGTTCAGCTAATTAGTACTGATTATAAAAAACTTGATTAAGTTTTTAACCCATCATTAAATATTAAATGCTTAGAAAAACTTTTCTGTTTCTATTTCTATTTTCCTTTTATTTATTTTCTCAGGATAATAATTCAATTAGTCTTGACAGTAATGGGGTAACTATTAAATGCCCTGGCGCAGATATTGGATATACCCAAACAGTTTCTGGAAAGGAATATACTGTTGTTGATAGAGCCTCCTTGGTCTCAGTCATTTCAACTTTAGGTGATGTAACCTGTCTATGTACCTCAAACGTAACGGATATGAGCGAGTTATTTAAATCATGGCCCTCCTATAATCAGGATATAGGAAGCTGGGATACTTCAAGTGCAACAACAATGAGATCCATGTTTGATAACTCTCAGTTATTTAATCAAGATCTTAGTTTATGGAACACCTCAAATGTTACTGATATGTCAAATATGTTTTATAACAACCAATTATTTGATCAAAATATAGGTGGATGGGACACATCAAAGGTTACCACAATGGAGGGAATGTTTAGAGGGGCATATGAATTTGACGGTGACATTAGTTCCTGGAACACATCAAGGGTTACTAATATGTCCTCAATGTTTAGAGAGGCTTCAAAATTTAATCAAAATATAGGTCAAAATGGAGTTAGTAATTGGGATACTTCGAAAGTAACTGATATGTCGGCAATGTTTAATGGAGCAACTTCTTTTAATCAAGATATTGGAAACTGGGATACCTCAAGTGTCGGAAACTTGAGCAACATGTTTCAAGAGGCAATTGTATTTAACAAGGATATAGGAGGGTGGGAAACAATTAACGTAACTGGAATGCGATCAACGTTTGAAGGAGCGACTTCTTTTAATCAAGACATTGGGAACTGGAATACTTCAAAGGTAAATGATATGGTAACAATGTTTAAAGATGCTATTTCCTTTAACCAAGATATAAGTCAATGGAAAACTGGAAATGTTACAAATATGGGTGGGATGTTTGCAGGTGCAAAATCTTTCAATAAAGATATTGGTAATTGGAATATATCAAATGTAACCTCAATGTCACTGATGTTTTCGGAAGCTTCCTCATTTAATCAAAATATTGGTAATTGGAATACTGAAAATGTTAATAATATGGTAGGAATATTTAATCAAGCAAATGCTTTTAACCAAGATATAAGTCAATGGAAAACTGGAAATGTTACAAAAATGAATGATATGTTTAATGGAGCAAGCTCATTTAATCATGGTTTGGATAACTGGGACATATCTAATGTTGAAGATATATCTAGAATATTTCTTGCGGCTATTTCTTTTAATGGAAATATTGAAAATTGGAATACTTCTAATGTGAGCGTGATGGAAGAAACCTTTGGAGGAGCCTCAAATTTTAACCAAGATATCGGTGCCTGGAATACATCTAAGGTTACAAATATGAAAAGAATGTTTTCTAATGCCACAAACTTTAATAAAAGTATTCTTAATTGGAATGTTTCAGAGGTTACTAATATGGACTCCATGTTTGATTCAGCCTCAAATTTCAATCAAAATATATCTAATTGGTGTGTTACAAATATTACCGCTGAGCCTGATAATTTTTCTGTCAACTCTCCACTGGAGGAGATAAATAAACCCCAATGGGGAAGCTGTAATAAAATAGTTTCAGATGTAATTTACCTGGATACAAATGGGATTACTATTAAATGTCCAAATGCTTCCATTGGGTTCAAACAAACAATAAATGATAAAGAATATACAGTGGTTGATGAGACACTTCTCAGATCTATGATTGATGCTGAGGAAGATGTAACCTGTGTTTGTACCTCAAATGTGACAGCGATGGATAATTTATTTAACCAATCAAATCAGTTTTTTAACACTTTTAACCAAGATATTAGTTCGTGGGACACATCAAATGTAACTACAATGGAGGGGATGTTTTATACCGCTAGAGGTTTTAATCAAGACCTGTCAAAATGGGTGACATCGAAAGTAACTAGTATGAAAAACATGTTTAAAGAAGCTTTGATTTTTAATTCCTTTATTGGTGGATGGGACACTTCAAAAATTACTGATATGTCAGGTATGTTTAGTGGGGCTCAGGCTTTTAATAAAGATATTGGTAACTGGAAAACTTCGAAAGTTACTGATATGAATTACATGTTTGATAATGCAAGCTCATTTAACCAAATAATACGAAACTGGGATGTATCTAAAGTAACTAATATGAGATCCATGTTTAATAGAGCAGCAAGTTTTAATACTACTCTATCAGATTGGGAAACTTCAAATGTTATCACAATGGAAAATATGTTTAATGGGGCTTTAGGTTTTAATAGTGATATAAGTGGATGGAAAATATCTAATGTAACTTCCTTTAGAGGAATGTTTAAAGGGGCTGAAACTTTTAATCAAAATATTGGAAACTGGGTGACTACAAATATTATAGACATGTCAGAGATGTTTTATGGTGCAACTAATTTTAATCAAAATATTGGTAGTTGGAATACTTCTAATGTAACTCTGATGAGTTCTATGTTCAATAGAGCTGAGAATTTTAATCAAGGGCTAGAAGGCTGGAATGTCTCAAATGTAACAGATATGTCACTAATGTTTGAAAGAGCAACAAATTTTAATGGTGACGTCAAAAATTGGGATGCCTCTAATGTTTTGAATATGAGATCGATGTTCTATTTAGCTGAAAATTTCAATCAAGATATAGGTGGTTGGAAGACTCAAAATGTTACAGATTTTTCTCTCATGTTTTATGGGAATTTATTATTTAATCAAGATATAGGGCTATGGAACACATCAAAGGCAACCACTATGCAAGGTATGTTTAATGGTGCTGCATCTTTTAATCAGGATATTTCTGGTTGGTGTGTAGAAAAAATAACTGAGGAACCTTCACAATTTTCCTTCAACTCACCCCTAATTCAATCTTATAAACCTATTTGGGGAAGTTGTGGACCCACTGAAACAGGTATAAATCCAAATATTTATCTTGATACCAATGGTGTCACCATAAAATGTGAAGATGCAGCTCTTGGTGAAAAGGGATTAGTTAATGGGAAAGAGTACACAGTAGTTGACGACCAGATTCTTAGATCTATGGTTCAAAATGATGAAGATGTAACGTGTGTATGTACCTCATTAGTTGAAAATATGACTGAGCTTATAAAAGATAAAGTTCAATTCAACCAAGATATAAGTTCGTGGGATACTTCAAATGTAATATACATGCAAGCAATGTTTAATGCAGCATCTATTTTTAACCAAAATATAGGAAGTTGGGATACTTCTAATGTGATACTAATGAGCTCCATGTTTAATGGTGCAGATAATTTTAATCAAGATATTGGAAACTGGAATACATCAAGTGCTACTGATATGGTAAATATGTTTAGAAGTTCTTCGTCCTTTAATCAAAACATAGGCAATTGGAACACTTCAAATGTAAATGATATGAGTTTTATGTTTTACAAAGCATCTGCTTTTAGTCAAGACATTGGAAACTGGGATACTTCAAGTGTTACCGATATGAGTTATATGTTCGATAATGCATCCTCATTTAATCAAGTAATAAGAAACTGGGATGTCTCTAAAGTAACCACTATGCAATCCATGTTTAATGGAGCAATAAGTTTTAATTCTGATATTAGTCTTTGGGATACTTCTAATGTAACTACAATGAGCAGTATGTTTTACAAAGCCTCATCATTTAATCAAGATATAGGTAACTGGAATGTCTCCAAAGTGACATCAATGGCTAGAATGTTTAATGAAGCTGATGTTTTCAATCAATATATCGGAAATTGGAAGACCTCAAATGTAACCTCGATGCAAGGTATGTTTATTGATAGCAAAGATTTTAACCAAGATATAGGTAGATGGGATACCACAAATCTGACCGAAATAAATGGAATGTTTAAAAATGCTACTTCCTTTAATCAAGATATTGGTTTGTGGGACGTTTCAAATGTAACCGAAATGGAAGAAATGTTTAAATCTGCCTCCAGTTTTAATAAAAATATATCCTCATGGTGTGTGACCAAAATTTTATCTGAGCCCACAGATTTCTCAACCGATTCTCCACTTGAAGATTTGTATAAACCTCAGTGGGGTTCTTGTCCATCAAATGAATTAATTGTATCTGGGTTACTAACTCCCTACTCACAAACTGTTGAATCAAAATGGATACTTGTTGGAATTGATTTTTTCCCTGGGACTAAAGTTCGTGTTTTTGATAAAAACGGTTATTTGGTTTATGGAAGTGAAAATTATAATAATGACTGGGGAGGATTAAACAATGATGGGAAAATACTTCCAGCTGGAAGCTATTATTATATAATTATAAAACCAGATCAAACCACTATGAACGGATGGTTGTTTTTAACCTACTAAAAATAAGAAAACGAAAAAAAGAACAAAAATATCATCAGCAATTTTACTTCTATTTTTTATAGTTAGTCAAAATCTTATTGGTCAACAACAACCGTACTATTTATTTTTTAAACAAAATATGAGTCTGGTCAATCCTGCAGCAGCTGGTATTGAAGGCTCTATAATCGGTCTGAATTATAAAACATCTATGATTGGTGTCGAGGGTGGTCCAAGACTACAATCCTTAATTTACCATTCAAGTCCCAAAAAAAATACTTCCTGGGGGCTAAGTGCTCAAAATGAGAGAGTCAATATTGAATCTCAAGGAACAATAACTATAGATTTTAGCTATCAACTTCAAGTCTCAGAAAGTAATTATTTAAATCTTGGCCTAAAAGGAGGAATGTTTTCTAATAGTATTGATATAAATTCAATTGATAGGATCACACAAACTAATAATCCCTCACTTAATCTTGTTCAAAGCTACTCCACCCCTATTGTTGGAATTGGGGCTTATTTAAAAGGAGAGAATTATTACTTTGCATTATCTGTAAATAATTTATTGGATACCACTCGATACAAAGAAGAAAACGGAATTGAATCACAAGCAATTGATAGTGGTCAAGTATATACTTCGCTTGGCTTTGATATTAGTTTAAATAATCGAGTAAGTATCAGTCCTTCTCTAATGTATAGTATGGGTAAAGATATAGATGATCAAATAATGGTTGTTTCATATGTAAATATTGGTGAAAACTATTCTTTTGGCATAGGAGTATCAAGTAACGATAATACTAATTTTCAATTATTGTTTAGAGGATTTGAAAATTTAGATTTTGGAGCTGGATACGATATGAGATCAAAAAACTCCCCATTAAATGCAAATAATTTTGAATTATTTATAAGATATAAGCTTAACACTAACCCTTCAAGAACTTCTTCTTGGGATAAAGTAAAAGATTAACTTTAATAAAATGAAAAAAATAATTTTAATACTATTTCTAACTATGAATACTATGAATTCACAGGAAAAACTTCCTTTTTATGAAATTACAGAAATCCCAAACGAAATAAATTCAACTAATATAATGGTTCGTATGATTGAGGGGCTTGGATTCAGATATCATTGGGCAACAGAAAATATAACTGAAAAAGATTTAAAATATCGTCCGTCAAAAGATGCAATGTCTAATTTTGAAACCATTAAGCATATTTACAATCTCTCAAATATGATATATAATTCAACCCAATCTTCACCAAACGTAAGATCTGAAAAAAAAGTTCCTACTGATTTTAAAAGTTTGAGAAAGGAGACTCTTAATAACTTAAAATTAACCACTGATGCCTTTGAATCTTTTAATGATCAGGACTTAAAAAATATAAAAATCATTTTTCTAAGGAAATCTGGAAACTATGAATTTCCAATCTGGAACCTAATTAATGGTCCAATTTCAGATGCAATATATCACACTGGTCAACTAGTTAGTTTTAGAAGAACTTCTGGAAATCCAATTCCAAAGGGAGTAAATGTATTCCTTGGAATAAAAAAATAATTATTTATTATACCTGCCAGGTGCCATTGATTTACTGGCAATCGAAAAAATAGAATTAGGAAGTATTTTAATTAAAAAAACAACTATTTTCCAGGTTATAGTAGGAACACAAACTTTATTTCCATTTAGTGTAGCATCGACTGCCTGTTCAGCGATAGTTTTTGCATCTTTTTTTAAGAATTTAGGTACTCGATCCATTTCATCTTGGACACCACTTGCTGTATGAAAATTTGTTACTGTATAACCAGGACAGACAGCAGTTGAAGTAATTCCATTGTGGTTATAAGAAGTGTTTAAAGATTCGCTGAATCTATTCATAAATGTTTTGATTGGACCATAAAGTGATTGAATTACAGAAGGTGGAGCATAAGCAGCAACTGATGAGACTATCATTATTTTTCCATGTCTTTTATCTAACATTTTATTTAAGAATAATTTTGTTAACGCAATTACCGAAATCCCAAGAACTCTTATAAACCTCTCTTCATCTTCCATTGATGTTTTATGAAACTTGTCTGGATTGGCAAATCCGGCATTGTTAACTAATACTGAAACATCATATTTATTTGACTCACAAAAATTAAATAAATTATTTGGGGCAGTTTGATCACTCAAATCAGAAGTAATAGTATCGACTTTAACGCCATATTTATCAGAAATTTCGCCGGCCAAAGAAATTAGTTTATGCTCTGACCGCGCTGTAAGAATTAAATTATAGCCCCGTCTTGCAAGTGCTTTTGAAATCTCCAATCCTATTCCAGAGGATGCCCCTGTAACTAATGCAAAAGTATTTTTTGTATTCATTTTACGATCTAAAAAATTCTTCTTCAGTGATTTTTTTATATTGATGTTCTTTTTGAGGATTGTAATAAAAATAAAACGAATGTTTATCTGCAAAATTCATCACTGTTCTGCCAAAATCTTCAAAATAAAATTCTCGATTTTTAAATTGTACATAAAATCTTGTAATTGGTATATCCCTAATAGTCCAAAAATCATTGGATCTAATATATACATGCCTGAGATACTCATCATTTTGACCCCTTACCAAGACAATTATATCATGATCCGTTTCATTAAAAACCCTTAAATATGTTTTAGTGTATTCTTGAATAACATCCTCAGGAAATCTATCTGAAAATGTTTTATCCCCAGTTTTACCTCTTTGAGCGAATGAATTAGCACATAAAATAAAAACAAATATGGATCTTAAAATCAATTTTTTCATATATTAATTTCAAATGTAATTTAAATTCTTGAATTGAAAATCACAAACTGCACCATAGACGATATTGATCTAATTTTTGAAATGTATATTGACGCAACAAGTTATCAAAAAGAGAGGGTGATCGATTATTGGCCTGAATTTGATAGAGATATGGTGAAAAATGAAATCATTAATAAAAGACATTTTAAACTATTAATAAATGAAGAAGTGGCATGTATCTGGTGTATAACTTTTGATGATAGGTTAATATGGGGAGATAGAAACAATAATAAATCCATTTATTTCCACAGAATTGCTGCACATAAAAATTACAGAGGTAAGAATTATGTGAAAAAAATTATAAGTTGGGGAACAAAATATGCTCTGGTAAATAAAAAAAAATATCTACGCTTAGATACTGTTGGTCATAATAAAAGGCTAATTGAATACTATACTAAATCAGGATTTAAATTTTTAGGTCTAACTAAGTTATTTGTCTCAAATGAACTTCCCCAGCATTATCAAAATGCTTCTGTGTGTTTATTCGAACTAGAAATTATTTAGATTTTAGTAACTTATATAAACAAAAATACTATGAAAAACACACTACTAATAATTTTAATTCTTTCTATATCTGCTTGTAACTCCCCTGCCGAAAAAGCTCCTGAAGCTGTAGCCGTTGAGAAAGTAGATAATAACGGAGAGCCTGAAGGTCCTCACACTTCAGCTGAATGGCAAATATGGGCATACACTACCGCAGCTCCTAGTTTTATTGCCAATGATGCTACTGTGATGGGAACTGATGGTACTATTCTAAGAGAGGGAACAAATGGATGGACTGCAATGGCAGGAAATCCCAGAGGAATGTCTGATCCTGATAACGGTTGGATAAATCCTCACGAGGCAATGCCTATGGTTGGAGATAGTGAAGCGCTGAAATGGGCTATGGCTTTCATGTCAAATACAACTCCTGAAATGGATAGAGATGGATGGATGTGGATGCTACATGGAGATATGGGTGAGGACAACTCAAAACAGTTAGTTTTTAATAAAGAAGATGCCGAGGAGGGTCAATGGATTGAATCTGGACCTCATTTAATGCTTATGCCTAAAGATCCTGCTTCACTAAAAGGGAATACTACTGATTTTAATTCTGGTTCTCCATACATTATGTTTGAGGGAACTGGATATGATCATTTAATGATACCTGTTGAAGGATATTATAAATATCAGGAAAAAAAGTAGATTAATACCCCACCTAAAATCAAAAGCCTTCAGTTTAAAGAAGGCTTTTTTTATTATTTAAAAATGGAAAGCTGCGCATTAGAATTTAAATAAAGAGGGTGTTTTGGAGTGCCATTTTTATTAATACCAATACAATAGCTACTTTTAACTAGTTTTTTTAACCAATCTGGCTCAGTTTCAGTATTCCCCCATGCATAAACTATACGATCTGAATTTTTAATTTGTTTCTTAACAAAAGATTTGTTTTTATGTCCCAAGATGTTTGAGGATCTGTATAGAACTGATGGAGACGATGTTATATATGAATATAAATTACAAACAGAAAATCCTCCATACCCCCATTTTTTTGAGAATGAGATTAATCTTCTTATTGTTGGATCGTCCTTTATAAAATCTGCATCGGATGGGTTTAACATTATAAATAATAGTTTACTCTGAGAACTGTTCCATATCCTCTTCAGTAAATACCTATATTTTTTGTCCCTAGAGAAAAAAGCAGCTTTTTTCATTATTATAGTTATGAATCAATTGTGATCTATTTTGCCATAATTCCATAGAAGAAAAAATTTGTTAAATCCATCAACATTACTTTTTCATCTTTGTACAGTTTTTTTAATTCCTGATCATTCATTTTTTCTTTTATTGAATCCATCATATGAAGATAAAAATCGACTGGCGTTTCTTTTCTTAAATCTCCATTATTTTGAGCCTGGGTGAAATCATTTCTGAGCTCCGCATAAAAAAGAGCATCCGATTTTTCTAATAAATTAGAAAACATAGTCGTTTTGTAATTATATACATCTGAAATAAATTCAGGACCCAATTTTTCAATATAATTTTTATCGTTTAAAATCAAATTTTCTACTTTTTTTGAAAAAGATATTTTTTTTGACATTATATTTTTATATACCTTCAAAGAATCCTCTAAAAAATCCTTTAAAATTATGATAGCTATATGTTCCTTGTTATTAAAATTTCTGTAAAATGTCATTTTGCTTACAGATGCCTTGTTGCATATTTCCTCAACTGAAACTCTCCGAAGTCCAAACTTAAAAAACAAATTTTTAGCAGTAGAAAATAAAATTTGAGAGGAAGCTTTTTTCATATGTTACTATAAGATAATAAATATACATTAATTGTAACAAAATATATTTTATGTACAGAAAAAATATAAATAGCTAAATTTGAAAAAAACAAAACATTTAATTTAAACTTTTATGAAAAAAGTACTGGTAAGAACACTTTTAGTTGTTGCTTGTTTAATCCTTGTTCTTATTATTATTGGAGGAATTGGATATTACTATGTAAGCTCAAATGTGTTAACTTTTGAAGATGAGATTTCCAAAAAGGAGATGAACTATAATAAACTCCAAATTGATGGCTTTAATTTTATTGACAGAAATAATAATAATAAGCTGGATCTATATGAAGATAATAGAGAATCCGTTGAATCAAGGGCAAATGATCTACTTTCAAAGTTGACTTTGGAAGAAAAGATACACTTACTCAAAGGGTCTGGAATAAAGTCTGCACTTGGAATATCCTCTGATGGAATACCTGGAGCCGTAGGGACGATAGTGCCGACCCCCAGGTTAGGCCTGCCAGAAATATATTTATCTGATGGCCCAGCAGGATTGAGAATAGCTTCTAAAAGAAAAAATCAAGATAGGACCTATTACTGTACAGCTTTTCCTATTGGGACATTGTTGGCATCTACTTGGGACAAAGAGTTAGTTGAGAGTGTTGGAAATTCCATGGGGAATGAAGCTTTAAACTATGGAATTGATGTTATTTTAGGTCCTGGTGTAAATATTCACAGACATCCACTTTGTGGAAGAAATTTTGAATATTATTCAGAAGATCCATTTCTAAGTGGAAATATCGGAGCGGCAATGGTTAACGGAATTGAATCTAATGGAGTAGGAACATCACCAAAACATTTTGTAGTCAATAACCAAGAAACCTCTAGAAATTGGAATGATGCAATAGTTTCAGAAAGGGCACTCAGAGAAATTTACTTGAAAGGCTATGAAATAATAGTAAAAAAGTCGCAACCCTGGACAATTATGACATCGTACAATAAAATAAATGGAACTTATGCTCCTGAAAATAAAAGACTTTTAACAGATATTTTAAAACAAGAATGGGGGTTTGAAGGAGTAGTTATGACAGACTGGTATGGGGGACAAAGTGCAACTGCTATCATAAATGCTGGTAACGATTTAATCGAACCTGGAACAAAAAATGATTGGGATGAACTAAAGGATTCTGCAGCAGACGGATCTTTACCTCTATCAAATATAAATACTTCTGTAAAAAGGATATTAAAACTTATTTTAAAATCCAAAAAGATGGAAAATTATGAATTTAAGAATAATCCAGATCTTGAAAAGCATGCTCTTATAACTAGAAAGTCTGCTGCTGAAGGGATGGTTTTATTAAAAAATTCAGACAACACTCTTCCAATGAAAAATATAAGTAATATTGCTTTGATTGGGTCTTCATCTTATGAATTTATTGCTGGGGGTACCGGCTCAGGTGATGTTGAAGAAGCATATTCTATTGCTCTGGATGATGCGCTAACAAAAAATGGATTTGAAATAAATGATGTTGCACTTAATGAGTACTTTATTCAAAATGCCAAAAACTTAAAAGATAAAGAAGGTGATACTGAAATACCAGGGGCAATAGGAGTAGCAATGTCAATGATGAATCCCTATACTCCAATTAAAATGGATTATTCTACTGAGCTATTAAATCAAATTTCTGCGGCATCTGATATTGCAATTGTAACGATAGGGAGAAACAGTGGAGAATCTTCTGACAGAGTCTTAGATGATGACTTTTTACTCTCAAAAAAAGAAGAGCAAATGATAAAAAAAACTTGTGATGTTTTTCATTCAAAAGGTAAAAAAGTTATTGTAATTCTGAATATAGGAGGTGTAATTGAGACATCCTCCTGGAAAAATCAGCCTGACGCAATTCTACTAGCTTGGCAAGGTGGACAAGAGGGAGGAAATTCAGTTGTAGATATTTTGACGGGAAAAGTTAATCCTAGTGGAAAGCTCCCAATGACATTTCCAGTTGATATAAATGATCATAAATCAACACTTAACTTTCCAATGGACGGAGAAAAACTAGAATTAACTGATATGATTTTCGGAGTTGATTATGATAAGCCTGAAAATGAAAAAATTAGAAATAAAGATTATACCGTTTATGAAGAAGGTATATATGTTGGGTACAGACACTTTGATAAAAATGATATCAAAGTTTCCTTTCCTTTTGGTTATGGTTTGTCCTATACCAATTTTGAGTATTCTGATTTAGAGGTAATTAAACAGGATCAAAAGATTAATTTATCCTTAAAGATAAAAAATACGGGGGATGTTAAAGGCAAAGAAATCATTCAAGTATACATTTCAAAAATTAATTCTAAAATTGACAGGCCCACAAAAGAATTAAAAGGTTTTTCTAAAACAAAACTCTTAAATGTTGCCGAAAGTTCTATATTAGATATTGAAATTCCTTTGTCAGATTTTTCTTATTGGAATGAAGAAATTAATGACTGGAGTATCGAAAATGGGGACTATAATATTCTTGTTGGATCTTCTTCCCGAGATATTAAACTGGAGGAAAAAATAAAAATTTAATGATAAATAAAAATGACTTAATTAAATGTCACGACCGGATTAAGCCATTCATTCATAACACTCCAGTTTTAACATCTAGTTCAATTGACAGAATAATAGGTGCTAAGTTATTTTTCAAATGTGATAATTTTCAAAAAATGGGTGCATTTAAAATGCGAGGTGCTGCAAATGCAATTTTACAACTTTCAGAAGATCAAAAAAAAAGAGGGGTGGTTACTCATTCGTCAGGGAATTTTGCACAAGCACTTTCTCTTGCTGCAAATAGTATTGGAATTAAAGCATACATAGTAATGCCATCAAATGCTACTGAAATAAAAAAAATTGCAGTTAAAGGTTACATGGGTAAGTTAGTTGAATGTGAACCAACTTTGTCTGCAAGGGAGAAAAAGTCTAAAGAAATTCAAGAATCTACTGGGGCTACTTTTATTCACCCATCAAATGATCTTGACGTAATTCTGGGGCAAGGAACTGCATGCAAAGAGCTGCTGGAAACACATAGTGATTTAGATTATGTTTTTACTCCAGTTGGTGGCGGTGGTTTAATTGCAGGGAGTGCTTTAGCCGCTAAATATTTTGGATTAAATTGTACTGTAATTGGTTCTGAACCTTTTAAAGTCGATGATGCGTATCGATCACTAATAAGTGGTAAAATTGAAAAAAATAATTCAACCAATACAATTGCTGATGGTTTAAAAACAGAACTTGGTGATATAAATTTCCCCATAATAAAAAAGGAAATAAATGAAATAATAAGAGTCACAGAAAAAGAAATTACTGAGTCTATGAAAGTAATTTGGGAAAGATTAAAAATTGTATGTGAGCCATCCTGTGCAGTACCTCTTGCTGCAATATTTAAAGAAAAAAAATTAAAAAAAAAAAAAAAAATAGGTGTAATTATTTCAGGAGGAAATGTAGATTTAAGTAAACTTCCTTTCTAAAAAGAGATTCCAAATCCAATATTTCCAACAACCATACCACCAGAACCAATTCCAGGTATGTTTGGTATATCCTCAGTTACAGACTCTGAAATACCAGTTGATGAAACAGCATTAAAGGTTAGAGAATCTGGAATTGTGCCAAAACCATAACCCAATTCAAAACTAAAATATAAGGTCCCACCCGTTTTAAGACCTAATTTTACAATTGTAGTGTCAATGTTCAAGTCAACTGAACCATCTCCAGTTAATCCTCCTGATAAGCTTACATCTGTATACGCTAGTGATGAAGAAAAGCTTGACATTCCAACAGCAGTATATAACCCTTTTCCAGTATTTCTAAAAAAATACTTTACGCCAAATTCCGAATAATTAAGATTAATTTCAGTATTTTCTATTTCAATATCATATCCACTATAATTAGCATATGGAGCAAAATGATTATTTGTTATAGGAAGAACATATTGAACGGCTCCACCTATCATATTGGGTGTGCCAATTTTTAAACCAAGTGAAAATCTTTTTATTGAATTCTCTAATTCAACATTAAGTGAATCTTTTTCAATATTTTGAGCGGAAATGCTAATCGAAAAAAGTAAAATTAAAATTGCTATTAGGTTTCTCATGGTTGGAGTTTTATATCTGTTAATTTAGTAAATTAAATGAATTAATTGACTATAAAAGTTTCTATTGTAGAATTTATTTCTTTTTTCTTTTTTGATTGTGACCAAACTGAAATGGTCATAAAGAATAATACAGATCCAAGTAATATTTTTTTCATAATTATTTTTTTAAATGTATTTCTAGATTATATTTGCTCAAATATAAAGCTTATTTATATTCAATCTAAATTAAAAATTATGAAAAAAATATTTTATTCACTTTTAGTTTGTCTGTTAGTTTCCTGTAATGGTGAAAAAAAATCTGATGAAGTTAACCTCTACAGTCAAAGGCACTATTCAGTTGACAAGTTACAATATGAAAACTTTGAAAAACTTACAGGAATTAAAGTCAATGTTATAAAGGCAAATGCAGATGAACTTATTGAAAGACTAAAAAACGAAGGTAAGAATAGTCCAGCCGATCTGTTTGTAACTGTTGACGCAGGAAAGTTATATAAAGCTTATGATATGGGGTTATTGCAAAAAATATCAAGTGATGTTATAAACTCAAATGTAAGCGAAAAATTAAAAGATAAAAATGGGTTTTGGATTCCTATAACCTATAGGGCAAGAATATTAGTCTACAGTAATGAGAGGGTAACAAAAGATGAGTTAAGCACATATGAGGATTTAGTTGATAAAAAATGGAAGGGTAGAATATTAGTAAGATCTTCATCGAATGCTTATAACCAAGCATTGATGTCATCAATAGTTGCAAATAATGGTGCCGAAGCTTCAATAGAGTGGTCAAAAGGGATGGTTAATAATTTTGCTCGGGATCCAAAAGGTAGTGATAGAGATCAAGTAAAAGCAATTGCTGCTGGTCAAGGAGATATTGCCGTAGTTAACTCATACTATATTGGCTTGCTTCTTTCTTCCAAAAAACAGGAAGAACTTAATGCTGGAAAAGCTGTTACAGTATTTTTTCCTAATCAAGGAGAAAATCAAAGGGGAAGTCACATAAATATCTCAGGGATCGGGCTCGCAAAAAATTCTCCTAATAAACAAAATGCAATTAAACTTATGGAGTACCTTACAAGTGAAACTGGTCAAAAAACTTATGTGGATAATAGTTATGAGTATCCAGCAAACCCTGCTGTTAATCCATCTGAAATTGTTAAATCTTGGGGTGAATTTAAAATAGATGAACTTGATCTTAATATGTTAGGTGAATATAGAGACCAAGCAATTCGTATATTTGATCAAACTGGTTGGAAATAAAAGGTATATTTAAATTAGAAAATAAAAGCTGGGTTCTTGGAAGTGTAATAGTAGCAATATTAGTATTGCTGCCTATTTTATTTCTGATAAGAGGCTTGTTGAAAATAGAAGAAAGTGATCTTGTATATTTATTAAATACAATTCTTCTAGAATATACTCTTAATACCTTTTACTTAATTTTTATTACTTCCCTCTTCTCTCTTTTTTTTGGGATTTTGCCAGCTTGGTATGTTAGTAAATATAAATTTGCTGGTAGGTCCTTTTTTGATTTAACGCTTTATCTTCCATTAGCTATTCCATCCTATATAATGGCTTTTACGTATAGTGATATATTAAGTTTTACTGGACCAATACAAAGTTTTCTTAGAACTCATTTTAATTCAATTTCAAATATTTTTAATAAAGACTATCTGCAAATTGAAGTTCTTGGGGTTGTTCTAGCTCTTGCTTTATATCCATATATCTATTCTGCATCGAGAATTTCTTTCAGTCTGATAGGAGTAAACTATGTTAACCTATCAAAAAATTTAGGTCTTTCCAAAATTAAATCTTTTTTTAAAATTTTTCTACCTCTTTCAAAACCTGCAATTTTATCCGGATTATTTCTAGTTATAATGGAAGTTTTAAACGAATATGGTGCTGTAAAATACTTTGGGGTTAATACTTATACTAGTGGAATATTTAGAGCTTGGTTCTCTATGAATAATATCGGTACAGCAATACAGCTTTCAATAATTTTACTAATTGTGGTTTTATCACTCTTTTATTTAGAAAAATTAATAAACGTCAAATCTAAATTTAGTTACTCTGTAAATAGTAAAAGACAAAACCTTAGAAATCTAAAGGAAACAAAATTATTTCTTGTTTACATAGTATGCAGCATCCCAGTATTTTTTGGTTTTTTTATACCACTGGGTTTCATTATAAATAATGTTATTTTGACCTACTTTAAAATTGACTTCAATCAGTTATTTGAATTGGTTTCTAATTCCATTAAAGTTTCAACTATTGCATCTATTTTAATTATTATTATAGCCTTATTATTTTTATTTATTGAAAAAATTACTAAAAATAAAATCAATCATATTATTAGCCAACTAATTTCTCTTGGGTATGCACTTCCAGGGGCAGTAATTGGATTAAGCCTAATACTAATGGCCACTTCTTTCAATGATATTTTTAGTTCATTATCAATTATGGGGTCAATTTATTTATTGATTTATGCTTATATAATTAGATTTTTAGCAGTCGGAAAGTCTCCTATCAAATCTAGCTTAGATAAACACCCCGACTCTTATACAGATACTGCAAAAAATTTAGGGTTGTCTCCAATAATGCAATTAAAAGAAATTTACCTACCAATTAACAAGTTTGCATTAATAACTGCTTTTATTGTTACTTTTATTGACCTTATGAAAGAGCTCCCGATTACACTAATTTTAAGGCCATTTAACTTTGACACCTTAGGGACCCAGACCTATGAATATGCAATAGAAGAAATGATTCCTCTATCGAGTATTTATTCACTGTCAATTATTATTATTTCAACTGTTATGTTATTATTTTTGAAGAATATTATAAATAAACAAATTAATGTTCCTAGAGGTTAAAAAATTAGTCAAATTTTACAATAAAACACCTGTAATAAAGGGTTTAGATTTTACTCTAAAAAAAGGAGAAATAATTTCTTTTCTGGGTGAGAGTGGATCGGGTAAAACTACTTTTTTAAAATGTCTATCAGGATTAGAGAAAATTAATTCAGGTTCAATTAAATTAAATGGATCAAAATTAAATGACAATAGTATTTTTGTTAGTCCACAAAAAAGAAAAATTGGATATGTATTTCAAGATTATCCCCTTTTTCCTCACTTAAACTTAATAGAAAATATTACGCTTAATTTGGAGAAAAAATTTGAAAAGAAATTATCTTCAATAATCAAGTTAACTAATCTTGAAAGTCTACTCGAAAGATATCCTCACGAAATTTCTGGAGGAGAACAACAAAGAACATGTCTAGCAAGGGCTTTGGTTAGAGAGCCTGATTTACTTTTATTGGACGAGCCATTTAGCAACCTAGATTCTAATATAAAGCTTTCTATAAGAGAAGAGATTTATAGAATTATCAAACAAACAAAGACCACTACTATACTTGTAACTCATGATATTAATGATTCATTGAATATTGCAGATAGAATATTAATATTTAAGGCTGGGGTTATGCAGCAGTTTGATGATCCAGTAAAAATGTATTGTGAACCAGCTAATTGTTATTGTGCTGAAATTTTAGGAGACTTAAATCAAATAAATATTGCTAATAAGACTTATTATCTGAGACCTGAAAAAATAAAAGTTGTTTCAAAATCAAAAAATGTTTTAAGTGTAGAAAAATGTTTTTTCCAGGGAAAAGATTACAAAATAAAAGCAAAATTTAATAATAATATTTGGCATTTATTCTCAGATAGGTCCTATAAAATTAATGATTCTATTCATATAGATTATGACAAGTCTGATTTGATTTATTTTGACAATATGTGTAAAAGTTTTTTTAAAAAAAATATAAAAATGAAAAAAATAATAATTCTGTCCATTATGTCTTTAAACATATGTTTTGGGCAAAATCTAGACTCCATTTTTAACCCTTTAAAATTCAGAAATATTGGTCCTTTCAGAGGTGGTAGGTCAAATTCTGGGTCTGGTGTTATAGGTGATAAATTAACATATTATATGGGAACAACCGGTGGAGGAGTTTGGAAAACCTCTGATGCTGGACAATATTGGAGAAACATTTCTGATGGATATTTTTCTACTGGATCAGTAGGAGCTATTTCAGTATCAGAAAGTAATCCAAATATAATATATGTAGGAAGGGGAGAGCATGCTCCAAGGGGAGTTATGACAGCTCATGGTGATGGAGGTTACAAATCAATAGAGGCTG
>ERZ802830.1637-NODE-1637-length-21140-cov-23.2617_pt1 | contig 21140 bp, 18 predicted proteins | sample MGYA00345654_ERZ802830 | MGnify/ENA primary metagenome ERZ802830 (study PRJEB30503, sample SAMEA104212375) | marine metagenome | biome: Westerlies Biome; feature: [SRF] surface water layer (ENVO:00010504) within the epipelagic zone...; material: water...
CATCTTCAATCCTGATCTTGTATTTACCCTGAACCGTTATGCCTAGTAAACCATTATCTAGTTTATTGAAATCAACAATCTCAACATAAGTAGCAATATTATGATGAGGAAGATACTCTTTATTTTCTTCGTTCTCGTCGTCTTTAAAAAGGACAATACAAAAACCTTCAGAATTAGCTAAACATTCACTCACCATATCAATATATCTAGGCTCAAATATCTGCAAGGGTAGATAAGCACCCGGTAAAACATTCACAGATAAAGGAAACAATGCTGAAGAGGTTTCTTTTTCCATTAAATATATTTTTTCAAAAGTTTTTTGGAGAGGTTATCAAAATTTCCATTAGACATAATAAGTAAAACATCACCTGCAATAAATAACGAATCGATACCATCTACAAAATTATCTACATTACAAATGTCAGAAAATTTAGATGGATTCTTATCAATAAGTCCTTTGACTTGTTCAGAATCGTCTCCTTTCCAAAATATATGGTCAGCTTCGGAAACTGAATGCAGTAATTGCTCATCATGAAAACCTGATTTCATTGTATTTGATCTCAATTCAATTGCTGCTAGTAAGCGTTTTTTGGGAAATTTCTTCCTTAGACCATCTAGGGTTGTTTTTATAGCTGTTGGGTGGTGAGCAAAGTCCTCTATAATCACAAGGTCTTCTGTATCCAAAAGAATATCTTGTCTCTTTGAAACACCTTGAAACTTTTCTAGTGAAGACAGTGAATCTTTCAACGAAATCCCGTATTGTTTTACAGCTAAAGCTGCTGCCATAGCATTTCTTGCATTGTGCTCACCAAACATTTCCCAATCTATTCGACCTTCTTCTTGATCAATCTTATAGGTAGTTTGCTTAGAATCATCATTAAACATTACTGAATTTGTATGATTACCATTAACGTCATAACTTATTAATTTACTCCAGGTACCCATCTCGAGAACTTTTGAGATATTTGAATCATCATTTGGAAAAATGATCTGAGCTTCCTTCTTTAAAGTCCTTAGTAAGTGATGAAATTCTCGAAAGATATAAGTTATATCAGGAAATATATCTGCATGATCAAATTCTAGATTATTTAAGACCAAAGTATCTGGTTTGTAGTGAATGAATTTTGATCTTTTATCGAAGAATGCTGTGTCATATTCATCCGCCTCAATGACGAATATATCTTCACTTCCAAGTCTTGCAGACTTTTCAAAGTCTTTCGGTTTTCCTGCTATCAAGTAGCCAACATCAATATTATTATCTTCAAATATCCAAGCGATCATTGCTGTAGTGGTAGTTTTTCCATGAGTTCCCGATACTGCGATAACTTTCTTATCTTTCATAACCGAATCATAAAGCCATTCTGGACCCGAAATAAGATTAGACTTTTTAGAGAGTAAATATTCCAGTGCTGGATTGCCCCTGGAGATTGAATTCCCAATTACATAGTAATCAGCAACAGGTAGTTCAGAGGAGTCATAGCCTTCGATTATTTCTATGCCCATGTCCTTCAGATGATCTGACATAGGAGGATATATATTTTCGTCACATCCAGAAATCTCTATACCTTTCTCTTTCCCCATCAAGGCAAGACCGCCCATAAAAGTTCCACAAATACCAAGTATGTGAACTCTTTCTTTAGACATGACTTCATTATAACTATCAAGAATGATTACAAGATAGATTTGTTTTAAAGTATTATTCTTACGATGAAATCTCAGAATGCAATCTATGCTCAATCAGGAGGGGTAACTTCTGTTATTAATGCAACTGCCTCTGCGGTAATAGAGACTTCTAGAAAATCAAAGAAAATTAATAAACTTTATGCTGGCAAGGATGGAATCATTGGAATACTCAATGAAGAACTAATTGATACCAGTCTGGAAAATTCTTCCGATATCAAAAAATTAATGCACACTCCGGGAGGTGCTTTTGGTTCCTGTAGACATAAACTTAAAGACGTCAATCAAAGCAAAAGAGAATATGAAAGACTCATTGATGTTTTTAAGGCTCATAATATTGGTTACTTTTTTTACAATGGTGGAGGTGATTCTCAAGACACCTCAAACAAGATTGCCCAATACACAAAAGATGCAGGATTTCCCGTCACCTGTATTGGCATACCAAAAACAATAGATAATGATTTGCCCTACACAGATAACTGTCCTGGCTTTGGATCTGTTGCAAAGTATATTGCCACATCAACTAAAGAAGCAGCTTTAGATGTAAAAAGTATGTCTAAGAGCTCAACTAAAGTTTTTATCTTTGAGGTTATGGGCAGGCATGCAGGATGGTTAGCTGCTTCTGCAGGTCTTGCTAAATCAAAAAATAACTCTGCTCCTCATATCATCTTGCTCCCAGAGGTAACCTTTAATGAAAAATTATTTCTTAAAAAAGTAAAAGAAGTGGTAAAAAAAGAGGATTATTGCGTCATTGTGGTTTCTGAAGGAGCTAAATATAAGAATGGAAAATTTCTTGCGGATGCAGGAACAGTGGACTCATTTGGTCATAAACAACTTGGTGGGGTTGCGCCTCGTATTGCTGACATGATAAGCAATAAATTAGGTTTTAAATATCATTGGGCAGTCTCTGACTACTTACAACGCTCTGCTAGGCATATTTCATCCCAGGTAGATTTAGATCATGCATATGCAGTAGGTAAAGCAGCTGTTGAATACGCTGCCTCGGGAGAAAACGCCATCATGCCAATAATAGTTAGAAAAAAAACTAAACCTTATTCCTGGGAGGTTGGAAAAGTTGCATTGAGCAAAGTGGCGAATATAGAGAAGAAGATGCCTAGAAATTTCATTTCAAAAGATGGTTTTGGTATTACTCAATCTTGTAAAAATTATCTAAGCCCCTTAATTCAAGGTGAGGCTTGGGCGCCATTTGAAGACGGTGTAATACAAACTGCTTCTTTGAAAAATAAACTTATCAAGAAAAAGCTAAGAAATTTTAAATTTTAAGTTAAAACTTTAAATTCAATTTCTGCATTTTTTAATCTATCGACTAATACCTCTCCTAATCCAACAGCAGAGGTTAGAACCCCTCCATACTCTGGACCGCCAGGCAGGTTATCAGAACGTGCAAGAGCCATTGCGGATTCACAAACTAATTTAGCCGTAGATTTATAACCCGGATCTCCAGACCCGTACATTGAACAAATCTTCTTTTCATTATCTTCAGAACGAGCCACAAAAGTAGCCCTAAACCAACCATTATCTTGTGTTTCTTGACTAGGTCCTTCTCCTGGTTTGGGAAGAAAAGGTCTTACTAGACGTTTTATTGGAGTACTTAAAACTATAAAACCGATTACGAGTCCTATCGAGGCTAATCTTGCATTTCTTTTTGAAGAAAATAAACCATGTTCTCCAAAAGTAAAGTTGTTTCCATAGGGTTTTTGATTCTGTTCCATTAGAGCTGCAGATCGTCTTACAACTCTAGTATTGGCTACAGCCATTACACCTACTCCAGCCCATCCTTCCAGGCCATCAACTTTCTCTACCTTAAATCCATCTTTAGAATTTTCCCTCTGCTCATCTGATATTGTGTCTTTAGGATTCAAAACAAAAGGATCTCTCATTTCTTTTCCAACGCCATCCATAGTAAATATTGTCTCGGTTGTTCCGCCTGAGGCGCCGCCTTGAGCTTCATGATAGACGTCTACTCTTGATACAGGTTTATCAAATTGAGAAATAGTAAAAAAAGCTCCGATATCAGAAGGTATAGAATCATAACCGCATGATGGAATAATTCTTATTCCTTTAGAAGCAGCTTCTTCATGATGCTTATCAATTAAACCTTTTACCCAATGATTCTCTCCAGTTATATCAGTATAGTGAGAGCCTTCTTCAACACATGCTTGAACCAACAAAGAACCATATCTTGCAAATGGCCCAGCAGTAGATAAAACAACTTTAGTTTGACTGGTCATCAACTTTAAAGCCTCCATGTCTGCTCCATCAGCTTCAATTACGTCACAATTGAGATTAAAATCCGATTTAATTTGTTGAAGTTTCTCTTTATTTCTCCCTCCAATTGCCCAAAGCAAATCAGGATAATTATCTCGAATATATTTACAACAAATCTGACCTGTAAAACCAGTAGCCCCGTAAAGAATTATTTCGTATTTTTTATCCATTATTTTTAATTATCCTTCCAACTCCTCCAAAAGTAATTATAGTCTCTCCATCTACAGTTATGTCACCTTCAGAAAAACCCAATGATTTACCAATTTTTTTTGGTTTACAGCGGATTAACAGCATACTGCCGATAGGTGCAGGGGCTAAAAACTCTGAATGAAAGCTAACCGTAGTCACTAAACTATTTCTATCTTTCATCATAGAAGATGTCAGACAAAAATCAGCTAATGCCATGAGTGCTCCGCCATGTGCTGAGTTGTAAAAATTACTATGCTCCTCTTTAGCAAAGAAGATCATAAATAATTGCTCATCATCTTTTTTATAAAACCCCGGACCTAAATTTTCTATATGAGGTTGGGGAATTTTTAACTCCTTGAAACCATCTGGTATTTCTTGATCTGTCATAGCTTGATTATAATCCTAGTATGCATGAAATAAATGGGGAAATTTAATTTAAAGGAAACAGGTTTTATGAGTGGAATTTTAGAAGGCGTAAAAGTTTTAGATTTTGGAAGATATATTGCAGGACCCTTTTGTGGTGCCCTGCTTGCAGACTATGGTGCAGAAGTTATCAGAATAGAAAGAGTCAGTGGAAGTGAAGATAGATACGTAACACCTGTGACAGAAGACGGACAAGGTGCAATGTTCCTTCAGCTTAATCGGAATAAATTGGGCTTAACATTAAATCCAACTAAAGATAAAGGCAGGGAAATAGTAAGAAGACTTGTAGAAAATTCTGATATTGTCATTGCAAACTTACCAGAACAGACACTCAAATCAATGGGTCTTGATTATGATGATCTTAAATTAATAAATCCAGGAATAATACTGACTTCAAACACAGCTTTTGGAACAACAGGTCCTTACGCAGAAAGAGTTGGATTTGACGGTGTCGCTCAAGCTATGTCAGGAGCTATGGATATGACCGGGCAGCCAGATCAACCAACCAAAGCATACGCACCTTATGTAGATTTTTGTAGTGCCTCGCTTGCAGCCTTTGGAACTCTATTAGCTTATTTGGAAAAACAAAAAACTGGCAAAGGTCAGAGAGTTCAAACATCTTTATTACAAACTGCACTTACAACAACCAATAGTCTTTTAATCGAACAAGAAATACTAAATGTTAATAGAGTTGCATCTATGAATAGAGCCCAGACATCAGGTCCATCAGATACATTCAAAACAAAAGATGGATGGATCCTTGTTCAGACCGTAGGAGGCCCACTTTTCGAAAGATGGGTCAAGCTAATGGGAGAAGAAAATTGGTTAACTGATGAGAGGTTTAAAGATGACTTAAGTAGAGGCGAAAACGGAGAACTAATAAGTGCAAGGATGTCAGATTGGTGTGCAGAAAGAACATCTCAAGAAGCTATACAAGCCTTGGAAAGTTCAAGAATTCCAGTTGGAGAAGTACTTAAAGCAAAAGAGACACTAAATGAAGAACATATTCTCAAAAAAGGTTCTTTTATTAAGATGAAGTATCCTACAATGGATAAAGAATACTCAGTAGTCGGTCCTGCCATAGAATTATCAGAAAATCCAGGACAGATAAAAACCAGATCGCCTGAATTAGGTGAACATAATGTAGAAATTCTCTCTGGCCTTGGCTACACTCAAGAAGACATAGAGCAATTTAAAATAGATAGAATTATCTAGGAGATCAATATGGACTTTAAACTATCCGACCAGCAAAAAGAGCTTCAAGACACGGCACGATCATTTGCTCAAAATGAAATGGTTGAAGTCGCGAACTCTATGGAACAAACCAGCGAGCCACTTTCTAAAGAATGGCTAAAAAAATACTCAGAAATGGGTTTCTTAGGTATCAATGTATCTGAAGATTATGGTGGATTGGGTTTATCTAATTTAGATGCTCTACTTGTCATGGAAGAATTCGCTAAAGTTTCCTCTGCAGTTGCGTTTCCAATATTTGAAAGTTGTGTTGGTCCTGTTAAAGCAATAGAGCATTTTGCTTCTGAAGAATTAAAACAGAAAGTCATTCCCGAAGTTTGTGCCGGAAATATAGTAGTTGCTGTTTCAATGTCAGAACCAAATGCAGGTTCGGCCTTGACTGATCTAACTACAAAAGCTGAAATTAAAGACAATAAATTCATTCTAAATGGAACTAAAAGATGGTGTTCTGGTGGAGGACATTCTGAAGGTTATGTTGTTTATTGCAGAATGTCAGACGATCCAGGTGCAAATGGTATTGGAGCAGTTTATATCGAGAAAGACACTCCTGGAGTAAGTTTTGGTCAGCAAGAAAAACTTATGGGCTGGAATGGTATACCCTCTGCAGACATTTATTTTGATAACGTTGAAGTGCCTGTTGAAAATATAATCGTTGAAGCTAATGGTGGTTTTAAAAAGCTCATGGAAGCCTTTGATCTTGAGAGATGTGGCAATGCGATAATGTGTTTAGGACAGGCTTCAGGAGCACTAGAGAGTTCAATAAAATATGTTCAAGAAAGAGAACAGTTTGGTAAACCCATTGTCGAATTTCAAGCCGTACAAATGAAATTAGCTGAAATGGCAATGAAAGTTGAAGCATCAAGACTTCTTATTCACCGAGCAGCTCATAATGCCCAAGAAGGTTTTCCAAGTATCTTCGAGTCGAGTGTTGGAAAATGCTTTTCAAATGAAACTGCTAGAGAAGTAGTTGCATCAGCTATGCAGCTAATGGGTGGTTATGGATTTAACAAAGAGTATTCCATGGAAAGAAAATATAGAGATGTGTGGGGCTGGGGAATAGCCGGCGGAACTATAGATATTCAAAAGATAAATATCACTTCAGCGATGGTGGGAAAAAGATTTAACCAAAGAAAATAGTTACTTTAATTCTAGAATTATTCTTTCAAGGTTTTCTACTAACTCTTCTTTTTCATCTTCAGTAAGAAAATCGCCTATAGGAACACGCTCTCCCTTTGATGACACTACTATATGGGCTGGATACCAAGGATGCTCAGGTCGTTCTACTGAAACAAAAGACCACATCCTAAAATATTCCCAAACTTGGTCTCGTTTTCCCTCTCCTTTTTCAATTTTTAATGTTTCTTTTGTTAGAGTTATCACTTCTTGTTTGTAAGTATTTTTCATTACTAGATATACGCATATACCAACAAAAAGTATTTCTAAGCCTGCAAATGGCAGAATCATGGTAGCGCCGGCTAAGGCAAAACCGATGCCAATAGATAAACATGTGAATGCTATTATTAGGATAAAAATCAAACTAGATTTCCAATCAGAAGATTGATTTGGACGAAGCAATATCCGATATATATTATCTTCTAAGTTATTTTCAATTTTGACCATATAAAAAGGGTATCTATAATACTACTGTCTCGCCTAATAAACTTCAGTGAATGAAACAAAATAGTAAAAATATTAAATTAAGAGGGGAATATGACAACGTCATGTTACCGAATTATTCCCCCGCAAATTTCGTGCCGAAAAAGGCAGAGGGTTCTTTGGTATGGGACCAAGATGATAAAGAATATATAGATTTTGGAGGAGGAATAGCCGTCAATTCCTTGGGCCATTCCCACCCATCTCTTATCAAAGCACTAACGGATCAGTCGAAGAAAATATGGCATCTCAGTAATTACTTAACAAATGAGCCGGCTATAAAATTAGCAAATAAGCTAACTGAGTTAACTTTTGCAGAAAATGTTTTTTTTAGTAATTCGGGATCAGAGGCTAATGAAGCTGCTATAAAAATAGCTAGAAAATATCACTCTTCGAGAAATGAAAATAGAAATGAAATAGTTTCTTTTCAAAATTCTTTTCATGGCAGATCCCTTTTAAATATCTCCCTAGGAAGCTCTGAAATGCATAGGAATGGATTTGAACCTCTAATGCCTGGAATCAAACACGGAGTATTTAATGACTTATCAGGTCTAGATGAGCTCATTACTGAGCAAACTGCAGCTGTTATTCTTGAACCAGTTCAAGGAGAGGCTGGAGTCTTCAAAGCAACAAATGACTTTATGACAAAACTTAATGAAGTGACATCTAAAAAAGGTGCTCTACTAATAATTGATGAAGTACAAAGTGGAGTTGGGAGAATGGGAAGCCTGTATGGTTATATGAACTATAACATTCAACCGGACATAGTGACATCCGCCAAAGGATTAGGTGGTGGAATACCTATTGGGGCAACACTAACAACAAGAATTATCGGCGAGAGTATGCAGCCAGGCACTCATGGCTCAACTTTTGGAGGTAATCCAATTGCCTGTGCAGTCGCCCATGAAGTATTAAATATAGTGAGTGATGAAGAATTTCTTAATGAAGTAAGTGAAAAGGAAAAATTATTTTTAAATCTTTTATCTGAGTTAAAAAATCATGGAGTCTTCTCAGATATAAGATCGGCGGGATTATGGATTGGATGCGATTTAGTAGAAAAGAGTGCTAATGAAGTATTAGATAAAGCTTATGAACAAGGTTTAATCTTAGTTTCCGCAGGCTCAAATTGTCTCAGATTAGCTCCTGCTCTAAATATCTCGAATTCCGAAATAGAAAAAGGTGTTGAGATATTAAAACAAGTTTTATTAGGGGAATAATATGAAATATAGAAATTTAGGCAAATCAGGCTTGAAAGTATCAGAACTATCATTTGGATCATGGGTAACTTTCAATAAACAAGTAGATACAAATCTTGCTGAGTCGATGTTCGGAACTTGCCTGGATGCTGGTATTAACTTCTTTGATAATGCTGAAGGATATGAAAGAGGAGAATCTGAGATTGTCATGGGAAAGGCATTAAAAGCCTTAACAAACCCTAGAGATTCTTATTGCGTCTCTTCAAAGGTATTCTTTGGAGCTAAAGAAAATCCATTACCAACTCAAATTGGCCTTAGCAGAAAGCATATAACCGAAGCCTGTCATCAAGCACTTGAAAGACTGCAAGTAGATTACCTTGATCTATTTTTCTGTCATAGGGCTGATCCTGATACACCCATAGGTGAGACAGTATGGGCGATGCATAATCTAGTTACCCAAGGTAAAGTTTTGTATTGGGGAACTTCAGAATGGACTGCTGAAGAAATTACAGAAGCATACGAATTTGCCTTTACAAATCACTTAACTCCTCCTTCTATGGAGCAACCACAATATAACCTGCTCGATAGAAATAGATTTGAAAACGAATATGGACCTCTCTACGAGAAGTACGGTCTTGGTACTACTATCTGGTCTCCATTAGCTTCCGGTGCTTTAACAGGAAAATACCTTGATGGTATTCCAGATGGCTCGAGAGCAACCTTATCTGGTTATGAATGGCTCAAAAAAAGTATGGTAGAGTCTGATCGAGGTCAGGAGAGAATGGGAAGAGTAACAAAATTAGCGCCTATCGCAGAAAAGTTAAATATCAGTATGTCAAAACTTGCTATTGCCTGGTGTCTGCTAAATAAAAACGTCTCGACTGTAATCTTAGGGGCCTCCAAACTTGAGCAATTAAAAGAAAATCTGGAGAGCACCGAAGTTCTTCCATTAATTGATGAGAATATACAAAAAGAATTATTATCGATTTAAATCTTAAGTCTTAACTCAAATTCTACTTCTCCCGTAGCAGAGTGTTCATCCAGCATCCCATTAAGATGGTGAATCATTTCATCTTTCATCTCACAAGATCTTCTTGTACTCATATCGACATTGACCAAAATATTTTCTGTTATTGCGGAAACTTCACCTGACTCATTAAGAATAATCCCTCCGTAATGGATTAATTTTGGTTTGATTGCAAAGTACCTAAAACAAGGCAAAGCAATTTCACCTTTTTTCATCTCTTTCAAATATCTTATATTCATTTCTAGAGTAAAAAATGAATAACCCTCCTTAAAGTAATCAGAGTTAAACCCTAAATTAGAATAAAAAGGAAACTCATCTTCAAAAATTTGAGCATAATAGATGACGTTCATATGACCATTAAGATCACACATTTGTTCGGTTATAGTGACCTCATTACCTAAGGATGGAAATTTTTCTTTCATTGATTCCTCTATTTAAAAGTATATTTACTTATTCTTGAAATTAAGACTGTAAGTTTTCTGGAGTTACTACCTCAACATTATCAACTTTTCTAAAGCCTTTTGGTAAGAAGTTTCCTCTTCGTCCTCTGCTGCCATAAAAATTTTCTAAATCCTTAAACTTAATTGTGAAATGTCGTTTTCCGCTTATCAACTTTAACTCTCTACCTTCACCTATTACAGCTAACTCTTGTAAAAATTCTTCACCAGATTCGAAGTTTGCTTTTGGAATTCCAATAATTTTATTACCCTTACCCCTGGCTAATTGAGGTAATTCAGAATGAGGGAAGACAAGCATACGACCTTGATTTGATATAGCGGCTAGAACATCTTTTTCATCTTCTATTAGTTTGGGAATCAAAACTTTTGCATTCTCTTGAACCCTTATTGCCGCTTTTCCTGATTTATTTTTGGTTTGCAAGTCTCCAAGATTTGCTAAGAATCCATATCCTGAAGAAGTTGCTAGGACAATCTTTTCTTCGGTTGTTCCAGAAATTACTCCCATGAAAGTTTCACCAGATTCTGCATTTAATCTTCCAGAAAGGGGTTCCCCTTGTCCCCTTGCAGATGGCAGTGAGTGACAAGGTAAAGTGTATGCCTTACCTTTTGAATCAAAGAATACAGCATTCTGATTGTTTCTTGATGAGGCTGATGAAAAATAACTATCCCCTTCCCTATAATTCAAAGATTCTGGATCAATATCATGTCCTTTTGCAGCCCTTATCCATCCTCGTTCTGATAAAACAACTGTAACCGGATCAGACGATATCAACTCTGTCTCATCGAAAGCAGAAGCTTCTTCTCTTGTAACTATAGGACTATTTCTTTGATCTCCATAAATCTCTGCATCAGCTTTCAACTCTTTTTTAATTAGAGTCTTGAGGCGAGTTTTGGAACCTAACAACTTTTCTAAATCTTTCCTCTCAGAGTCGAGATTACCTTGTTCTTCTTTAATTTTTATTTCTTCAAGCTTCGCTAATTGTCTCAGCCTTATCTCTAAAATAGCATCAACTTGGACTACGCTTAATTTAAATTTTTTCTGTAGTACTTTCTTCGGATCATCTTCATTTCTGATGATATTAATCACCTCATCAATATTTAGGTAAATAACTAGAAGACCTTCCAATATATGAAGTCTATCCAAAACCCAATCCAACCTATACTGGAGCCTTCTCGTTACTGTTTGAGATCTAAATGTAAGCCATTCTTTTAGAACGAGCTTAATATCTCTTGTCTGAGGTTTACCATTAAGGCCAATGAGATTCATATTTACCCTATAGTTCTTTTGAAGATCTGTTGTGGCAAATAAATGGTTCATTACTGCATCTTTATCAACCCTGTTAGATTTTGGTACTAGCACTAATCTAGTAGGGTTCTCTTCATCACTCTCATCTCTTAAATCTACTATCATGGGAAGCTTCTTTGCGTCCATTTGAAGCGCTATTTGTTCCAATATCTTGGAACTTGATGTTTGATGAGGCAAGGCAGTGATGACAATTTCACTATTTTCAATACTATAAGTAGATCTCATTCTTACAGATCCTCTACCTGATTGATAAATTTCCTTGAGGTCTTCTTCAGATGAAATTATTTCAGCTTGAGTTGGGAAATCAGGTCCTGGAATAATTTTATAGAGTTCTTCAACAGAAACTTTAGGTTCATCTAGGATTTTAATGCATGCGTTTACAACTTCGTTTAGATTGTGGGGAGGTATGTCCGTTGCCATTCCGACAGCTATTCCTGTAGCGCCATTCAATAATAGATTTGGTAACCTCGCAGGCAATACAGTGGGTTCTAGAAGTGTTCCATCGAAATTACTATCCCAATCTACCGTACCTTGCCCAAGCTCTTCTAAAAGACTTTTTGCATACGGCGAGAGGCGGCACTCGGTATATCTCATTGCAGCAAAAGATTTTGGATCATCTATGGAGCCCCAATTGCCTTGACCATCAATAAGTGGGTATCTGGTCGAGAAAGATTGAGATAGAAGGACCATTGCTTCGTAAGCGGCAGTATCGCCATGAGGATGAAATTTACCTATTACATCTCCTACCGTCCTGGCGCTCTTTTTATATTTAGCTGCTGAACTTAGCCCTAACTCGGACATGGCATAGATAATTCTCCTTTGTACCGGTTTAAGTCCATCACCTATATGAGGTAAAGCTCGATCAAGGATTACGTACATTGAGTAATCAAGGTATGCCTTCTCGCTAAACTGACTTAACGATTGTTGTTCAAGTTTTTCAGACATTAGCTAAGTTTCCTTTATCTTCAAGCCATTCTTTTCTATCTTGAGACCTCTTTTTTGATAGCAACATATCAACCATTTGAGATGATTTATCTCCATTTTTAACTGTAAGTTGAACCAGTCGTCTAGCTCCAGGTAACATAGTGGTCTCTCTCAGTTGGGAGGCATTCATTTCTCCTAGACCTTTAAATCTTTGAACTTCTATTTTTGTTCTTTTATTTTTCTTCTGTAATTCGTTCACCAAGTTATCTTTCTCTGGATCATCTAAAGCGTAATACACATCTTTCCCGTGATCAATTCTGTAGAGAGGTGGCATAGAAACGTAGACTCTTCCTGCTTCTACTAGAGGTCGAAAATGCTTTAAGAAAAGAGCACATAATAGAGTGGCAATGTGTAGTCCATCAGAATCTGCATCAGCTAAAATGCAAACTTTGCCATATCTGAGTCCGTCTAAATTATTGCTTCCAGGTTCAACGCCAAGAGCTATTGCAATGTTATTTACCTCTTGAGAAGCTAATACTTCACTAACATCTACTTCCCAAGTATTCATAATTTTGCCTTTGAGTGGAAGAATAGCTTGGAAGTTTCTATCTCTTGCTCTTTTGGCAGATCCGCCAGCTGACTCCCCCTCCACTAAAAATAGTTCTCCTTGTTCTGGATCATCACTAGTACAGTCTGTTAATTTTCCAGGTAATGCGGGTCCTGATACTATTTTTTTTCTATCAACCTTCTTATTGCTCTTTTGTCTGGCCTGAGCATTAGCGATACATATTTCTGCAATAGTTTCACCTTCTTCTGTATGTTGATTGAGCCAAAGGCTAAAAGAATCTTTAATAATCTGTGAAGAAATATTTGAGAATTCTTTAGATGATAATCTTTCCTTAGTCTGACCAGTAAATTGAGGGTCTTTTACTTTTGCCGAGATTATGGAGCTGCAGTTTAGCCATATATCATCAGCAGTTAGTTTCACACCTCTGGGAATTAAGCTCCTAAAATCACAAAACTCTTTTAGAGCTTCAGTAAGTCCTGATCTTGTGCCATTAACATGAGTACCTCCTTGAGAGGTGGGAATTAAGTTTACATAACTCTCAGATATAGGGTCAGCTATTCCTTGTACCCATTGAAGTGCCCATGTGAGACCTCCGTCTTCTGAAAGATACTCACCTTCAAAGGGATCTGAAGGAACTACTTCCCCTCCTTGATTTGAAGCAGCTAGATAAGAGGCGAGCCCATCTACAAAACACCAACTTTCTGAATTTCCTGTATTTTCATCAGAAAAAGAAATCTTTAAACCCGGCGAAAGAACTGCTTTAGCTTTTAAGGCAGCAGTAAGTTGAGATGCAGATATTTTCGCATTATCGAAATACTGTGGATCAGCTAAAAAAGTCACCTTAGTGCCAGTATTCTTTTGTCCTACGCTATCGATAGTTTTGAGATCTATCTTTTTTTCACTATCTTCAAATCTTATTGAATACTTTTTTCCATCTCTTTTTATCTCTGCTTCTAGATGAAGAGACAGAGCATTTACAACAGAGACACCAACTCCATGAAGGCCTCCTGAAAATTTATAATCTTCATTAGAAAACTTTGCCCCAGCGTGTAGCCTAGTAAATATCAATTCAACCGCAGGTATCCCTTCATCGGGATGAATGTCAACTGGCATACCTCTTCCGTCATCCTCTACACTCAGAGATCCATCTTTGAACAAACAAACACTGATCTTAGATGCAAAACCTCCAAGAGCTTCATCAATACTGTTGTCTATTACTTCAAGAGCTAGATGATTTGGACGAGATGTTTCGGTGTACATGCCCGGCCTTTTTTTGACAGGATCAAGTCCCGAAAGGACTTCAATTGACTTTGCAGTATATTCTCTTGCCATTTGGTTTTAGCATATTATAACCTCTGGCCAGCAAACTGAGTGACTAGAAATTAAATATTATTTAGAGATGAAGAATTATTTATTACTATCAATCAGAGGGTTATTATTAAGCAGCACTGAAAAAGAATAATGTGAAAATAAAAATTACTCGTTTTGTCGATGAACCAATAATACCTCCATTTCTTGAGCAAGAGATCGGCTCTAATATTAATGGTCCATCTTTAATAAGAGTACCTGATTGGATTGAAGACTCTTTAGGAAAATACTATTTATACTTTGCAGATCATAAAGGAGATAGGATAAAACTTGCTTATTCAGATAGGCTGGAAGGACAATGGAAAATTCTGGCAGGTGGAACTTTAAAACTTGAGAATTCCTATTTTTTAAATGAGAAACCACCAATTCCTGATGAATTTAACATAAACGATTTGAGAGAAAGAGATGCTCATGCTGATCATATAGAACACATACCTAAAAAAATTGATGATCTGACCATTCCCCATATTGCTTCGCCAGATGTACATGTTGATGGAACTAATCAAAGAATAATTCTGTATTTTCACGGGTTAGATGAATTTGGTCTTCAAAAGACGAGAGTAGCGACATCTAGAGATGGCATAAATTTTGTTGCTATTAAGAAAATAGTAGGATGGCCTTATTTCAGAAAATTTACATACAAAGGTAGCGATTACGCAATTTCAATGCCTGGTGTTATATATAAGAATACTGGAGACATTGAAGATTTCACTATTGTTAATCAAGTCATGGAAGAAGATACAAGACACAGTGCGGTGATGGTTTATCAAAATCAATTACTTGTCTTTCACACCAGAAAAGGAGACAAGCCCGAACGTATACTTCTTTCAATAATTGACCTTTCATTACCGTCAAATAATTGGAATGCTTCAAAACCTATCGAGGTTCTTAAGCCTGAGAAGGTCTGGGAAGGTGCTCTTTTACCGAACTATAAATCTGTAGAAAGTGCAATCAACATACCGGTTAATCAGCTTAGAGATCCCGCAATTTATTCTGAAGATGATAAAAACTATCTACTTTACTCATTAAGAGGAGAAAATGGCATTGGTATAGTTGAATTTTCTATTGAAAATTCTTAAAAGTCCCCATTTCACAGGGTTTTCACAATATATTCACAATACTTATATACATACATCATTTTAAATGATATTATGTATTCATAAATTATTAATTAACCAATGAAAAAAATAGAAAAAACAGCAAGAAAAGTATCTGAAGTAATACTGCCTACCCTTTACCTAGCACCAATGGTAATTGGAGCTTATGGTTTCATATCTTTCGTGCAATGGACAAGCTAATCTGCACTCTGCTGCAGTAAACCTACAAGATCACTAACTTTCCTTCTTTGATGCATAGATCTTAATAGCTCATATGCACTTAAAACTTTAACTCGATCCCCGCCACTCTCTAAGAACTCTACTTCATCGGATAACATACGCCTCAATTTCTGATTATTCTCATCATGAAAGCTTATAGTTCTACCTCCTAAGTCAGCTGACTTTAAAACTTCCAATTTGTCTTCTTTAATTCTTGAATTTGATAATAACCATTCGATAATATCTTGATTTTCTTTATCTAAAGAAGCGCCAGCTTCGTCAAGTTTCATAGCAGATATTAAAACAAGGGCGCCCCATGAACCCAAACGAGATCTCTCATATTCATCATCAATTAGTGGACTGAATCTATTAATTATTTCTTGAGCTGCATTTAAAAGAGCTAAATTAAGATCTGGTTTCATATTTTACTTTCCAACGTATTCAAAATTACTTCTAAATGGATATCGCCAGGTATCCAGGCTGAGAATAAATTTATAGGATCAATATTTTTTCCAGATTTAAACTCATTTCCAGCTGAAATCCAGATGGCCATACCTTTGATAGCTGCGAAGAGTTCCCACCACTCCAGGTCTTTTTGATCAACTTTGCAATTACTGGAATTTTCCCACACCTCTAGGGCCTCATCTCTAGGTATCAAATATGCTGGACGGTCTCTATCTTGCCAGCTCCAAATTGGAGATAATGCCCAGCCTAAGTCTTCTAAGGGATCACCTAAATGAGCCATTTCCCAGTCAAGAATCCCCGTTATTTTATTCTTTGAATAAAGAAAATTACCGCTTCTATAATCTCCATGAACCATGCATATATTTTTAGATTCTTTAGGAGGATACTTATACAAATATCTTATGCCGGCTTCTAATATTGGCTCTACTCCAATTGAATCTTCTTCTATAACTTTTACCCATTTATCCAATTCAGTTTTCCAAAAAGGTTGATCTAAGTCAGCAGCAAAAGTTTTAAAAATTTCACTATCTATTTTCTTTTTAGTTATTTCTCCAAGAATTGACCAAAATTGAATACCTATATCATGCTCATAAGGAGAATAACTATTTGGAGTAAATGGATTAGCAGCTTCGCCTTTTAATTCCCTCATCAACATAAATGGAGCATTGAATGTAGAGTCATCTTCCGACATATCAATCAAGACGGGTACAGGAACATTTGATTTTTGAAATGCTGAATAAGCCAAATATTCAATTCTTTGTTCCGTTTCTATAAGAGAGCTTTCTTGAGAAATTCTTAAAATTAATCGCTCTTCACTGTCCAAACTATCTTTGACACTAATCTTGTAGGTTTCTCTACTTGCCCCCCCAAAAATTCTTTCGAAACTTAGTAAAGAAAATTCTTTATTAGATATTTTTGAATAATAAGAGAGGAAAGATTTCGAGAGTTCTTCAGACATGCGCCTAGGTATCTAAAAGACTCTCAAATCCACTTGTTAAATGAGGACCTATGAGAAGTTGTTCTAATGCTCCTATTCCCTTCTTAGATGATTTTCCTTCCTGAAACTCTACATCACAAATAGCTTGAATATGAAGGAAGGGTGGATCATGTGGATCCTTACTTAGATCATAGAAATCATAAAGTGATTGATTTTCGCCATGGAACTGCCCATGACCCCATTCGGGATGCATATAACCTAATCCACACATAAAAATATGATATTTAGGAGTTAAAGACCAAGTTACCTCAACGCCATCTTGTTTTAAAGCTGAGAATCGGGCTTTTGAGATTCTTCTTGTTCCATCTTTATATTCAATTTCCTTTTTTAATTCATATAGTTTGAGACTTTCATTCTCATCTTGCAGAACAGAATGACAATTCATTGCATATCCCTGTTCATCGTCAACGAAATAGAGGTGAGAAGATTGATCTATAAAATTTACTGGAGCCCATAACCAGTAAAATTGGGGTAGTTTAATTGGCGGAACAATCTGAGAATCTTGCGCTCCAACAGGTCTAATGCCCCAGGATCGATCGCGAGTACCTACATATTTTTTTTCAGACAAATCTACTTTATTATTTTTGAAATTTATAACACCATTCCAATTACCATGTTGTGTCATACGGGTTGAATCCATATAAATTCGAGGGCCATTTTTAATAGTCATTCTTGGTTCTTCCATAGGTTCAAATCTACCTACAAAAGTTAAATTTGCTGATAGTTCTTTGTCTTTATCGTCTATAACTATTTTTAATTTCTTGAGGGGCTCTAATATTTCTATCTTAAAAGAACCCACCTCTATTTCCATTCTCTCGTGGTTCAGTACATCTGAATATCTGAAGTTGTGTTGAATGCCATCTAGCACCAAAATGAAACTAGCATCTTTTATATTAAGATTTGGGTAGACACAAAACGCTGCTCCAAAAAATATACTCCCATCTTCGCTATAACCATTGAAAAAATATCTATCATAGAAGTTTCTTTCGGTCCCAACTTCGGCAACTGGTGTAGGTAACTGATGAATTGGAAAATCGTCCCCTTTTGAGATCATTTTTATATCCTAACTTTTAGTTCTGAAATTCCAGCTAAAAAATTAGAGGGTATTCTTACCGGATCTGATATTGAGTGAATATTAGGAAAACGATCTAGGAGCTCCTCAAATAAAACCCTTATCTGCATATGGCCTAATCTATTACCTAAACAAAGATGTTCTCCAGCACCGAATGCAAGATGCTTTTTAGCATTCTCTCTTTCTACTCTGAATAAATGTCCATCTTTAAATATATCTTCATCTCTATTCGCTGAGCCGTACCACATTACTACTTTATCTCCAGCTTTTATGTCTTGACCTCTAATATTCGTATCTTTTGTTGCAGTTCTTCTGAAATAGATAACAGAAGTCACCCATCTCAACATTTCATCAGTAGCATTTGAAATTAAAGATGGATCTTTCAAAAGCTTTTCTCTTTCTTCAGGATTATCAGTTAATGCCATCAAACCTCCAGTAAGAGTATTCCTAGTAGTTTCATTTCCGGCAATAACCATCAATAGAAAGAAGCCGTCTAGCAACTCTGGGGGAAGTTCTCCTCCCTCAATCTTAGTATTGGCAACCACGCTCATGAGATCATCTGTCGGGTTTTTCCTTCTTTCTTCAATCATGTCTCTTCCCATCTTGAAAAGTTCCATATAATTTACCCATATTTGAAAGGCGTTATTAGGATCTTGCTGTATTGAGGCATCAGTTAGATTGTTTACTAGATCTCTTATTTTAGGTCTCTCAGATTCTGGAATTCCCATCATTTCACAAAGGACCCACAGAGGTAATTGTTCGGATATTTCAGTAACAAAGTTAAATTCTCCTTTGTCTTCAACATTTTCAAGAAGCTCACGTATCTTGAGCCTCATATCACCTTCAAGTGTTCTAATGGCTTTTGGTGTAAAGCTGGGTGCTACCATTTTTCTGTAAATTTGATGATCTGGAGGATCCATTCCTATCATATTCCCAATTATTGCAGCTACGGCAGATGGATCTACCACCTCAGGATCACCCATTGTCATTAAGTGTCCGCCGACTGCTGATGAAAAAGTCATCGGGTCCTTAGAAACTCTTACTATATCTTCGTGTTTACTGAGAGCCCAAAAACCAGGCTCAAAATCTAGACTTTCCTCATGCCAATATATTGGCGCTTCTTCACGCAGTCTTTTGAAGATATCAAATGGTTGACCATTGATAAAAGTCTCCCATTTATCTAATTCACAGATTTGTCCTATGTCATAAATAGGCTTGGTCATCTTCAAAGTTGTTCTAGTATCGTTTCAGCTGAACTAACATCTAAACCAGGACCAGATTCCACGTTTAAAATTGAGACTACTCCATCATCTATCACCATTGCATATCTTTGAGATCTTGTTCCCAGACCAAATCCACTCCCATCCATTTCTAGGCCTATTGCAGCGGTAAATTCTCCATTTCCATCTGATAACATCAAAACATCATCGCCTACTTTCCTATCTTCTCCCCATGCGTGCATTACAAAAGGGTCATTGACAGAAATACATGCAACAATATCAGCACCTTTATCTTTCAAATCGCTATTCTTTTCAAGAAATCCAGGTAAATGTTGCACGCTGCATGTTGGAGTGAAAGCTCCAGGAACTGCAAATAAAACAACTTTTTTTCCTGCAGAAAGTTCAGTCAAAGAAACTGGTTTAGGACCTTCAGAGGTCATGGTTGTTAAATTAATTGAGGGTAATGTATCTCCAACTTGTATTGTCATTTTTTCTCCTTAGTAAAATATCATTATAGGCTAAGAATTAATTTTGTTGCGAATCTAAGAGGTGTTATAGTAGACTAATACACCTAAAAGGTTTAAAAAATGCGCTCTAAAAACATAATAGTCCCTTTCTTTTGCTTGATCTTTGTAACAATGACGAGCTCAATCAGAGGAGAAAATCTTTCTGAAGTTTATGAATTGGCACTTAAGAATGACCCCTTGTTGAGAGCTGCTGAGGCTTCTTACCGATCGGGAAAAGAGAATAAAGCTCAAGGGATAGCGGGTCTTCTTCCAACACTTAGTGTGTCCGGAAGCACTAATTGGAATGAGTATAGAGTTGAAGAGCAGCTTATAGACCAATACAACTCTAATGCTTACTTTGCGAATTTGAATCAACCAATTTTTAGGTTAGATAAATGGTTTCAGTTTGAGAGAGGTACAGCTTTGTCAGAAGCAGCAGCTGCAGAATTTGCTTACCAACAACAAGAAACTATGATCAGGGTAGCTTCAGCTTACTTCAATGTTCTAAACTCAATTGATAGCTTAAATGCTGCTAAAGCAGAAGAAAAAGCAATAGGTAGACAGAGAGATTTAGCTAAAAAGAGATTTGATGTTGGTCTGGCAGCAATTACAGAAGTTCAAGAAACCCAGGCTGCATTCGACTTAACAGTCGTATCGAGAATTGCTCAAGAATCGCAACTAGATACGGCAAAAGAAACTCTAACTTCAATAGTCGGTAGAGATATAAGCCTGCTTTCTCCATTAATAGACGAATTTGAAATATCTTTGCCCGATCCATTGGATCGAGAGAGTTGGGTATCTTTAGGTATAAAAAATAATTATCAACTCAAAGCTGCTAAACTTCAAAGAGACGCCGCACAAGCAACAGCTAGAGCTTCTGCTTCTAATCATCTTCCCCAAATAGACCTAGTTGGAAGAATTTCAACAAGTACAACAAAACAGGGTAAATTCGGTGGCTTTATTCAAAATCCATTATTTGGAGTTGAACAAGACACCAGGCAATATTCTATTCAGTTTAACTTACCATTATTTGCCGGAGGAGCCATTAGCTCAGCAAGAAGACAAGCTTACGCTAATTATGATCGATCTAAAGAACAAGCCATTTATTCTGAAAGATCAACGATCAGAGATGTAAGGTCCAATCACTTTGGCGTGCAGACACAAGTAGCTAATGTCACTGCTAGAAAGCAAGCCCTCGCGTCTGCAGAATCTGCTCTTGAAGCTACGCAAGT
>ERZ802830.1639-NODE-1639-length-21135-cov-13.6713_pt1 | contig 21135 bp, 18 predicted proteins | sample MGYA00345654_ERZ802830 | MGnify/ENA primary metagenome ERZ802830 (study PRJEB30503, sample SAMEA104212375) | marine metagenome | biome: Westerlies Biome; feature: [SRF] surface water layer (ENVO:00010504) within the epipelagic zone...; material: water...
CATTCAGGAGTAAACCCTCTTCGCAAACAAAGCGCGGGCACGGCAACTGCTGTGCTTGCAGCGCATTTGGAGATCCAGATGGCAGCCATCGTCACCGCTGAAGACATAGCCATGAGCTACGGCAGCACGCCTATTCTGAAAGGCGTGTCTTTTGCGCTGGAGGCAGGGGAGTCGCTGTCTCTGATCGGCTCGAACGGGGCTGGCAAGTCAACATTGATCCGCTGCCTCTTGCGTCTCGAACCGATTACAGCCGGGCGGGTATCGCTGTTCGGTCGCGAAATACAGAACCTGAAGCCATCCGAGTTGCGGTCGACCCGCTGCCGCGTTGGTGTTGTCTTTCAGCGGCACAATCTGGTGCCACGCCTGTCAGTGTTGTCCAACGTTGTTCAAGGCGCACTTGGCCGAAACACCCAGTCATTCGGCAGCATGATCTCCGGGATCACCCTTTGGTCTCATATCACCGCTGGCAGTGCCCACCGTGATCGCGCTATGGAATGCCTCGAGCGGGTCAATCTCGCAGATCTGGCCCATCGCCGTGCAGACTCGTTGTCTGGTGGACAGTCACAGCGTGTGGCCATCGCCCGTGCCTTGATGCAGGACCCTGACCTGATTATCGCCGATGAGCCTGCGGCCAGTCTTGATCCGATTGCCGGCGAAGAGGTCATGGGACTGTTTTCCGAGTTGTGTCGGGAGGCCGGCGTCAGCCTGATTTTTTCAACACACAATATTTCGCATGCAGTGGACTTTGCAGACCGGATGATGGCGATGAAATCCGGCAGGATCAGCCTTGGCGGTGGTACCGGCAGTGTCGACCTGCAAGCGCTGAAAGCTGAATATGAGTAGAGCCGTTGTACCTCCACGTTTTGGCAACAGACCGATCGCCGGATTTTTGGCGGTAATCCTGTTTCTTCTGGTGTCTGCCTGGTGTTTCGATGGGTCTGGCTTCTCGATCGCACAGCTTCTTGGGTCGTCGGAATATCTGCTGCGTTTCCTGCGCGAGGCGTTTCCGCCGATCGATGAGCACCGTCTGACCTTCGAGCAATTTCATCGGTACTGGCTGGCCCTGATTGAAACCTTCCAGATGGCTTTTGCGGGAACACTTCTCGGCCTCGTCATCGGCTTCATTCTGGCGCTGTTTGCGTCACGCGGACTGATGTTTGAGTCGCGCCGGTCGAATGTGCTGCAATGGTCAGTGAAAATGCTGATCTCGCTGTTTCGCACCGTTCCTGATCTGGTGTGGGCCATCATCTTTGTGATGGTCGTCGGGCTTGGAGCCTTCGCGGGAACGCTGACCATCATGGTGGATACCATCGGCTTCTGCGGGCGCTTTTTTGCCGAGGAGATGGAAGATGTCGACCGCAGTTCCGCAGAAGCGCTGTCGGCAAGCGGCGCGCGCCGATTCGACACCGTGTTCGCGGCTGTTGTGCCGGCGGCGACACCGGGTCTGATCACAACTTCGCTGTTTGCCTTTGAAAAGGCGATCCGGTCCTCGGTCGTTCTTGGTCTCGTCGGGGCCGGGGGAATCGGTCTTGAACTACAAAGCCTGATGAACTGGATGGCCTACGACCGGGCGATGGTGATCATCGGGATGATCTTTGCGCTTGTCCTGGTGGTCGAGCAGTTGAGCTCCTACTTCCGCAAACTGGTGATGAAAAATGGATGATAATAATGAATTAAGGACAGATACTGCAGATCAACATTGGAATAAAATTTGGGACAATATTGAGGAAGGTTCAAAATGGCTCACGCCTGAACCGGACGTTAAACGCTGGGCTAACAGTTTGAAGGCAGGCTCAGCCATACTTGATCTCGGTTCCGGGGTTGGTAGACATGCTTTAGCATTGAGTTCTGCAGGATTTGACGTAACGGCTCTCGACGCAGCACCGGGAGGCCTGTCTGAAATAAATAATGTCGACCCAAAGATTGAAACTAAGTTAGGTCGCATGGATCGATTGCCGTTTGCTGATGCTTGTTTTGACCATGTACTGAGTTGGAACGTAATTTATCATGGTGACGAGACAGTAGTTTTAAATACGATAAGCGAGGTCCGCCGTGTGCTTAAACGAGGAGGAACGTTTTTGCTCACAATGTTGTCCAAACGTAGACTAAGGATCGATCAAAAAAACCTCAATGGACCTCGTGAAATTTCGCGTAACACATGGGTTTTTGATGAAAATAGTTCTGATAAAATCCATCCTCACTACTACTGTGACGCCATTGAAATGCTTTGCCTATTTCAAGGTTTTGAAGTGCTTTGGATGGAGGATAGGGAGCATGAAAAGCCTGGCTCCTGGCATTGGCATCTAATTTTGGAGCGTCGAGCATGACGCAGACTTTTGTTGGGGCGGAAGTATATCTCCCTGGAGAAATTGCAAACACAACCGTTACCGTGGCCGACGGAGTAATTGTTGAAATTGGTGGGGCGGTGCAAGGCGTAGAAATAAGTGGACATGGCAAAATCCTTGCGCCCGCAATAATCGATGTGCATGGCGATGCATTCGAGCGTCAACTTATGCCACGTCCAGGGGTCTATTTTCCAATGGAGGTCGCGCTAATTGATACCGACCGCCAATTGGCGGCAAACGGAATCACTACAGCCTATCATGCGATTACACTTGGTTGGGAGCCCGGGTTGCGCAATGTGGCGCGTGGACGAGAACTAATACAGTCAATACGGGATCTTGCGCTACGATTAACCGTTGAAAATCGAGTTCAATTACGGTGGGAAACCTTCGCTTTTGAAGCTCTGGATGTCATCGAGTTGGCGCTTAAGGGGCCGTTGTTACCCTGTGTTGCATTCAACGATCATACATCAATGACAATGCGCGCTTATGATGTTCCTGTTCAGGAAAGAGAATTCGAACTTTCGCCTGACTTTTCGATCGCTTCCCTCGACGACGACCGAATGAAGCAGCGGACCTTGTCTAAGGCTCAACGCGCTGGCCTAAGCCAAGAAGACTATATTGCCATGTTAGGAAAGGTTTGGGATCGCAGGAGTGAAGTGCCTAATAAAATTTCTGAAGTTGCACGCATGGCATCTGCTGTTGAAGCACCAATGCTCAGTCACGACGACACTCGGGCAGACACAAGGGGGTATTTTCGCAATTTAGGTGCGTCCGTTGCGGAATTTCCAATGGTGATGGAAGCTGTGGAAGCTGCACGAAAGCATGGGGACTTGATTATCCTAGGTGCTCCAAATGCTGCGCGAGGTGGCAGTCATATTGGGTCTATCGGTGCTGCTGACATGGTTGAAGCAGGTCTATGCGATGCGCTTGCATCTGATTATTTTTATCCAGCCATGTTAGCAGCGATTGACAGGCTAGATCGCGAAAAGCGTGCTGACAGAGCTACCCTTTGGTCCTTACTATCCAGCGGCCCAGCTCGTGCAATGAGACTTAACGATCGTGGGAGTATAACAATTGGAAGCCGGGCAGATCTAGTTTTAGTGGATTGGACGAAGGGTCAAGCACCAGTAATCGAGGGTACTTGGATTGCTGGCAGAGCAGCGTATAGCATTCAAACGCAATAACATTTGAATTAGATTTGACTTAATTCACAAGAAACATCTCGAAAACCGATTTACTAACGACTTCCAGCAGATTTGTTCAACCGAGGAAATCGTTACAGGTTCATGTCACAAGCCTTTGCTTGTCTAATGACTCAATAATAAATTTTGGCTGGGCTCTACTTTTGGCTCGAATGGAGCGCAGATTTTCGTTAGTTACGAACAGCTGAAATCTGGCCTACAACCAATTTCCACCAACCTCGAAGCATCAATTAGTTTGCCGTACAATAACACCTCATAAGGGAGGCTCGATGCCTCTCACATGCGCCGACATGTGAATTAACATATACATATCAATGGCCTAGAAAACATTACCTACAGGTCAGCTGTCAAAATCTTACCCACAATCTTGCCTGGACCATGGTTCAAGGGCCATGGTCCAAGGGCCAAGATCCAAGCACAAAGGTCCGTAGTCGTCGGAAGTTGAACCACGGTTCGTGGGACTTGGCTTACCGTCCAGGTTTCGAGTTCCATTCGCATCGAACACTAGTGCTTTCATGGCGCCTAAAGGCCAAGAGACACGGCTCTATGATCACGACACCCGGAACGCGGCGCTCGGACCTCGGATCTTGGATCGGGGGTTACTGGGGCTGTTCGCTGGATCTGGATCGATTTGGGTCAAGGGGTGGGGCGTAGGTTTGGGGTGGTCGAGCCTCGGACCTCGGGCGGGTGATGGATGGGTGGAGTCGGTGAAACGTAATTTTGTTTGGATTAGCTGAATCATAATCCGCGTTTCGGGGCTTCGAAACCCTACACGTTGACCAAAAGCCTAGCCTACTTCTATATCTTTTGATGATGTTTATTGAACAAATGACATCGTTTTACATCAAAGGATATTGGAGCGAGGTCACCAACTTTTATTTTGGTCGAACCGTCAGCCTCCAAGATCAACGGCCCGTCTACCGTTTCCAGATAAAGAAAAGTCTGTGATCCAAGTTGTTCCACCACGCTGACCTTGCCCGTGCAATGCGCCTTTGGCGTTTGGACAAGCGAGAGATTTTCGGGTCTGACGCCCAGTGTCAATTCATCACCAACCGATACTGCCGTGTCGCCATTGGCTATTTTCAGTTCCAAATCATCCAGCAACTTAATCGTCACGGAACCTTTCGTGACTGCTACTGCCCGAGCGTTCAGAAAATTCATCGTTGGAGAGCCAATGAAGCTCGCAACAAAGGAATTTTTTGGGGAATTGTAAAGCTCGAGAGGGGCACCGGCTTGTGAAACCTCACCCTTGTCCAGTACTACGATCCTATCTGCCATAGTCATGGCCTCTGTCTGATCATGCGTTACATATAGCATGGTGGCGGTTAGCTGGTCATGTAACTTTGCGAGTTCAACCCTCATCTGAACGCGAAGAGCGGCGTCAAGGTTTGAAAGCGGCTCATCAAAAAGGAACACCTTTGGTTTTCTGGTAATGGCCCTACCGATCGCAACCCTTTGTCGTTGACCACCAGACAATTGCCTCGGTTTCCGATCAAGCAAATCCTCTATCTTTAAAATTCTAGCGGCCTCGCTTACACCAGCTTCTATTTCATGTTTGCTCTGGCCCTCCAGCCGTAGACCAAACCCGATGTTGTCGAAAACGGTCATGTGGGGGTAAAGCGCATATGATTGAAATACCATCGCAATGCCGCGTTCCTTCGGGTGAAGGCTATTAACGACATTTCCATCAATCGAAATGGTGCCGGAATCCACCTCCTCCAGCCCTGCAATCATTCTGAGAATTGTTGACTTTCCGCAGCCGCTTGGACCAACCAGCACAGTAAATGAATTACTCTCGATCTCGATGGATGCGTCTCTGATGACATGATTACTGTCATAGAATTTATTCAGTTTTTTGATCGAAATTGCTGACATTTTCACAATCCAGTTGTTGATGGGGCGTGTAGATTTTCATCGAAAAGTTGTTAAAACCGATCCTTCTCACTTGATCCCGGTCGTTGAAAAGCTCTCGATAAACTGCCTTTGGAAAATCAAAAATGCGATTATCAACGGCGCCGTCACCATGAGGGTCGCAGCACTTATCGTTGCCCATTCAACGCCGGCTTCCTCCATTGAGAATACAGCCAAACCAACATTCAAAACTCTGGAGTCATCCGAGTTAGTGACGATCAATGGCCACAGGTAGTTGTTCCAATGATAAGAAATGGAGACCAACCCGTAAGCCACAAACGTCGGTAAAGACAGTGGAATATAAACATGTCGCAATATTTGCAGAGTGTTTGCGCCATCAATGAGTGCGGCGTCATCAAGTGCTTTAGGGACTGTTTTGAATGTCTGTCGCAAGACAAAAATACCAAAGGCAGACGCAATATATGGAAGGCTGATCGCCGGGATGGTGTCCATCAATCCAAGGAATCGGATGGTCTTGTAATTTTCGATAAGAACGACTTCAGGATGAATTAAAAGCTGAATCAGTACTAAACCGAAAAGCACGTTTTTCAGCGGAAATTCAAATCGCGCGAACGCGAAAGCGGCTAGAGCACAGACCACAAACTGGGAACTGGTGGTCAAGGTGACGTAGATCAACGTATTCAGCATATATTGTGCGAAAGGAGCCTGCGCCCAGGCATTCTTGAAATTGAAAAGCGTCAGCGGCGCAAAAATATCAAAACGAACCTGATATTCTATGGGATGTATGGCTGCCCAGATGGCGTACAAAAGCGGCCAAAGCCAAAGAAAGCCCAGCAGCCACGCCCCAATAACATTCACGTTTTTTAGATTGCCTGTCATTGGTAATGAACTCGCCTATCCATCAAGAAAATCTGGCCAATCCCGATTATTGACAGCAATACGATCAAAAAGACTGATTGAGCGATCGCATAGGCCGTATCCCAAAATACGAAGGCATTTTCGTACAGATAATAGAGTAGCAGGGCGCTGTTATAGTTCGGCCCCCCTTGTGTCATGGAAAAGAGGTGCTCGATCCTGATAAATGCGTTGATTGTCGCTATAACCGAAATAAACAGAATTGTAGGTGTGATTAATGGCAGTGTGATCCTGCGAAATATTTGCCAGTTGTTTGCGCCTTCAATGTATGCGGCTTCTTTGAGATCTCTTGGAATTCCCTGCAGCGCTGCCAGGAAAAAAATCATATAAAAACCTGATTCCTTCCAAATGCTGACACCAACGATTCCCCATAGGACCGTCTCCGAACTGCCCAGTATGTTTGTATTCGGCAATCCGAATAGGGACCCGATCTGGTCGATAAGGCCAAAGCCCGGCAAGTAGAAGAACAGCCAGATATTTCCAACCGCAATAAGTGGCAATACAACTGGCAGGAAAAAGGAGAATCTTAGAAAAGGTCGTCCTGGAAGAGCGCTGTTGACCAATTGCGCCATGATCAACGCGATAATTATCGACGCGGGTATCGTTGTGATTGCGTAAATAAGGTTGTTTCCCAAAACCTTCCAGAACACTGGATCGGCAATCATGTCCTGATAGTTCTCCAGTCCCTTGAATTTGCTTGGTCGCCTCCCTTTTGGAGTCGAAAAAAAGCTTAAATAGATTGTGTGAATGGCAGGAATGTGGACGAACGTCAGCAGCAGCACGATGCTGGGTGACAGAAGTAAAAACGGTGGCAGGAATTTTCGAAACTTACTCATTGAAACATGCCCGGCAAAAGGGGAAGCAAACGGTGCCAACAACACCGTTTGTTTCATTGGTTTTTGATCAGCGAGGCAGGCGCATTCAACGATAATCCTTGAGAATCTTTTCAATCGCCGCCTGAGCCTCTTTCATGGCCGGTGCCGGCTCCTTTTCGCCAAGCATTACCGCCTCGATGGCTCTGTTGAAAATGCCGACCGTTTTAGGATTCTCGTATGTCGAAAATTCCGGGCCAGCGTATTGCAGCTGGTTTTTGGCAATGATTGGATACGGGAATTCAGCCAAAAACGCCTTCATAGCCTCGGTTTCATATGTTTCCGCACGCGGAGATACATAACCGGTAGCTTTTGTCCAAGCGAGAGACTGGGTCGGTGCAGAAATCCATTTGACGAAGTCAATCGTTGCCGAAAGTTCATCTCCTGAGAGATCCTTGGACAGGAAGAAGTTGCCGCCGCCAGTAGGCGCACCGTTCTGCTTGAGACCGGGCAACATTGCCACACCCCAGTCAAACGGAGCATTGTTGCTCACGTTGGTCAGGTTGCCTGTTGTTGTCCACATCATTGCGGTCTGGCCCTCGAAAAATGCCTGCGGGGTCGCGCCCCATTCCAAGATGCCCGGCCGCATAACGCCTTCAGTTGTGCTGAGCGCAACAAGCTTTTCAAGAGCATCAATGACCTCGGGGCTGTCGATGAACGTAGCGGTGCCCAAACCATTGGTGATCTTTCCGCCATTTCCATAAACTATGCCACTGAAAAGCCAGGACGGGAAACCTGCCGAAGGTATCCGGATGCCATATTGTGTCACGGTCCCAGACGCGTCTTTGACGGTCAGCTTCTTCGCGATTTCAAGCTGTTCATCCCAGGTCTTGGGAGGGCTCTCAGGGTCCAGTCCGGCAGCTCTGAAGGCATCCTTGTTATAGTAAAGAACTGGTGTCGACCTTTGGAATGGAATTCCGTAGGTGATACCGTCAATCTGGCTGTTCTTCATAAACGCCGGAAAGAAACCGCCAACCCAGTTTTTGATGTCATCTTCGGAAAGGACTTCATCCCACTGCCGCACACAGTCCTCATCGACAAGGAAAAATATATCGATTGCCAGCAGCACGGACATGGCAGGGGCGTCACCAGCTTTACATGCTGTGAGGAATTTTGTGGTGGTGTCTCCATAAGAGCCGGCAAAAATGGCTTTGATGGTGACGTCGGGGTTTTGAGCTGAATAGTCGTCGGCAAACTTTTCGATAGTATTAGCAGCGCTGCCACCTACTGCGACCGGAAAGTAAAATTCCAGTTCCAAAGCTTTTGCTGGAAGCGCAGACATTAGAAATAGGCACAAAGAACACAACGCGATTTTAACATTGTTCATGGATGTCTCCTCGAGGTTACAAAGCCAATCAGGCGAAAACCATAACCTTACCGCTATTGAATTTTATTACAGTCTTTTGAAACTTTTGCTTCATTGGGGGCCTAACGTCAGGCCTGATCCGCGTCATTCCGTGTAAAGTTCATTGCTAGCAGAACGGCCACCTAAACTCTCAATGTGACTTAATGTTTACACAATCGGTTGATAGCGAAAGTTATGTAGTTAGGACATATTTCGAAGGACAAAATGAACAACGACGACATTGAACTCAGCTTCGCAAAAGATGAAGACAGGGAAGATTACAAGCTTGGTAAGATCCTTGCTACATCAGCCATAGCGTCTGGTGATCCCGTTGGGCCAATTAAGGCCAAAAGAACCAAGCTTAAGCTGTTCATCCTAGTGTTGATTCTGGGTTACTTAGGATTTGTTTTGTACAGTAACCGCGCCGAAGCCAGTCCAGTGCCATCAAACTTGTCGTGCTTCACTGATCAAGTCTCTGGCGTGCATTTGCAGTGATGAAATGGAGGTGCTTCTCAGGAAACCAAAATACAAGTAACGGCGGTTGCGTGCCCGCGCAGCCAGTAAGTATTGAATAATATCATATATATAGATGCCTCATATTTGAGGTAGCCTCTTTGTGTTCTGGATCATTCCCCTGTTCATTGCCGCTTTTCGGACAGGTGTCATGTTCGACTCTAGCAGTTATTACACTGAGTCCTGCATGGCGGTTCCTTTCAGTCAGAATTCATTGAATTCCCTGGCGATGAAACGATCGCGGAGAACGAATTTCTGGATTTTGCCCGAGCCGGTAAGGGAAAGGCCCTCAACATGCACCCGGCAGACAGTGTTCTCTCCCGAATATTTAGCAAGGCCGGGTTCAGCTCCGCGATTTATCGCAATTTAACAAAAACTCCATGCAATTGTTACGTTGCCGTTGCAATCCCTCGAAATTATCCAAATGGTTATCAACATGGGGGCAGCACCATGAACCCAACAGAAATCTGGGAAATGTTAGTCCGACCATCGCAGGGAGAATCCGTAATGACATTCCACTTGAATAGGCACTGGATACCAATTGCAATCATTGCGGTTTCGGCTGCAATTTCGCCAACCGTTGCATCTGCAGAGACCTCAATTGTCATCGGTTTCCAGCAGGAACCGACCTCGCTTGATCCTACAGCCGACGCGACGGCGTCCATCGATGGCATGCTTGCCCAGAACGTCTATGAATCACTCACGACGGTCAACGAGGAAGGTGAGGTCAAGCCGCAGCTCGCCGAAAGCTGGACCGTGTCAGATGACGGTCTGACCTATGTGTTCGACCTCGTCGATGGTGCGACCTTCCACGACGGCACCGGCTTCGATGCCGAGGACGTGGTTTTCAGCTTCAACAGGGCCATGGACGAGGACTCGGTTAATCCGACCAAGAAACTCTTCAAGCCGATCGAAAGCGTTTTGGCGACTGACGCCGGCACGATCGAGATCAAGCTTAAGCAAACAGATGCTTTCTTCTTGTTCAACATGGCGCAAGGCGATGCCTCTATCGTTGCTCCTGAAAGCTTCGAAACCAACAACGCAACCCCCGTCGGTACCGGCCCCTTTAAATACGAAAGCTGGACGCGGGGCGACAAACTGATCCTGACCAAGAACGCTGATCACCGGAATGCCGGGTCAGTCGCCCTGGATCGGGTCGAGTTCAAGTTCATTTCCGACGCAGCTGCCGCATCAGCAGCTTTGTTATCCGAAGAAATCGACGCATTTCCGGGTTTCCCAGCACCCGAATTGCTACCACAATTCGACGCTGATCCGCGTTTTAATGTCGTCGTTGGGTCGACTGAGGGCGAGGTAATTCTGGCAATGAACAACTCCGAGCCGCCATTCAACGATCTGCGCGTGCGGAAGGCCATCACCCACGCCTTTGATCGCGGGGAAATCATCGAAGGGGCCATGTACGGATCGGCTGTGCCCATCGGCAGCTTCTACCCGCCCCACGGCCCAGCCTATGTGGACCTGACAGGCACCTATCCGCACGACACCGGCAAGGCAAAAGCGCTTTTTGCAGAAGCCGGCGTGGCCGGCAGCACCATGACGTTGCGCGTGCCGCCGTTCCCCTATGCAACGCGCTCAGCCGAGATCGTCCAGGCCCAGCTTGCTGAAGCCGGGATCGACGCCAAAGTCGAAAACGTCGAATGGGGATTCTGGATCGATGAAATCTACAAGAAAAAGAATTACGAAATGACGATCATCGCTCATACCTCGCCAAACGATCTGGGCAATTTTGCACGTGGGCCCAAGTATTTCTATGGCTACGATGATGCCGACTACAACGATCTATGGGCCAGGATCAGCAGCGAGGTCGACCCGGAAGCGCGCAACAGCCTGCTCAAAGAGGCACAGAAATACCTGGCCGATCAGGCTGTGCACGGCTTCCTGTTCCAGTTGCCGCAACTGGGGGTCTACAAGACCGGGGTTGACGGCTTCTGGCCCTCCCGTGCGGTTCTGTTCCAGCCCTTGGCGGGAGTCACCATGAACTGACTGGATTCCCTGCGCGCGGACTGGTTCTGCGCGCAGGCTATCTGCAATGGGCTACTTTCTCCTCCGACGCACCATCAGTTTTATCCTTACGCTGTTCGTGGTTTCCGCGGTGGTGTTTGCAGTTATGAACATCCTGCCCGGTGATCCAGCGCTGACGATCCTAGGCCTTGACGCGACCGAAGATGCGTTGGCAGCGCTGCGCGAGGAACTGTCGCTGAACGATCCAATTATGCTGCGCTATCTCCATTGGGTCTGGGACGCGCTCAGGGGTGACTTCGGGATCAGCCATTCCTTCCGCGTGCCGGTTGCCGATCTGGTCGCCGAACGGCTACCGCTTACAATTTCGCTGGCCTTCTCGGGGATGCTGTTGACGATCATACTGGCGCTTGCGCTGGGAATAAGTGCGGCAGCGAACCACCGCATGTCCGGGGACTGGGGAGTGATGTTTCTTAGCCAGCTCGGCATTGCCCTGCCCGCCTTCTGGCTCTCCATCCTGCTTGTCATGCTTTTCGCAGTGAAACTGCGCTGGCTGCCACCCGGTGGTTTTCCCGGCTATTCTGAGCCCTGGGCAGCGGTTCGGGCCTTGATTTTGCCGACCGTGGCATTGGCGCTTGTGCAATCCGCCGTTCTGGCCCGCGTCACGCGATCATCGGCGCTCGAGGTAATGCGGCTTGACTATATCCGAACCGCGCGCGCCATTGGCTTTTCGCGCCAGAGGGTGCTGTGGCGGCATGTGCTGCCCAATGCCCTAATCCCCATCGTGACCATCGTCGGGCTGCAGTTTGCTGCACTTGTGACCGGCACCATCGTGATCGAGAATGTGTTTTACCTGCCCGGTCTGGGTCGGCTGATATTTCAATCCATCGCCAACCGTGATCTGCCCCTGGTTCAGGCGCTCGTCATGCTCTTCGCGGCCATCGTCGTAACTGCCAACTTCATCGTCGATCTCCTCTATCTCGTGATCGACCCGCGCCTGAAGACGCGATCATGAAACGCCTTCCTGTGAACTTCTTGATCGGCACGGCGTTTGTTGGGCTTGTGGTGGGAGTGGCAGCCCTTTCTCTGATCTGGACACCTCACGATCACACTCTGCTTAACATCCGGAGCAAGTTCGCCCCCGCCTCGCCGGAACATTGGCTGGGCACTGACCAGCTGGGCCGGGACGTCTTTTCGCAATTGATGACCGCAGCGCGCAATTCGGTCGTGGTGGCCTTGACGGCTGTGTTCATCGGGGGGGGCATCGGCGTGTCGCTTGGGCTGCTGGCAGCTGCCATCGGCGGGCTGGTCGAGGATTTTGTGATGCGGCTGGCCGATATCAGCTTTGCCTTTCCGACACTCTTGTTCGCGATCATGTTGGCTGCTGTTTTCGGACCCTCTCTGACCGTGGCAGTGGTGGCTATCGCCTTTATCAACATCCCCGTCTTTGCCCGCGTCGCCCGTGCCTCAGCCAATCAAATCTGGACGCGCGAGTATGTCTATGCCGCCCGCGCGGCGGGCATGGGCCGGTTTGCGATTACCCGCGATCATGTACTGCCCAACATCGCTGCACCAGTCATCGTTCAAGCAACCATCGAATTCGCTATAGCGATCCTTGCCGAAGCGGCGCTCAGCTATCTAGGGCTTGGAGCACAGCCTCCCGCCCCCTCCTGGGGGCGCATGCTGTCCGAAGCGCAGACGCTGATGTATCTGGCCCCGCAGCTGGCCATCTATCCCGGCCTCTGCATCGTGTTAGCGGTTTTGGGCTTCAGCCTTTTGGGTGATGGGCTGCGTGATATCACCGATCCCCGATTGGCGCGCGAACGATGATCGGTGCGTACAATCTCACGGTCGCCTTTGGCGCGGCACAAGCGCTCCGGGACGTGTCGTTTGAGGTCCACCCGGGTGACCGGATCGGGGTGGTCGGAGAATCCGGTTGCGGCAAGACCATGCTAGGGCTGGCGATGATCGGCATGACGCCGGACGCTGCAAAGGTCAGCGGCAGCCTGTTGTTGAACGGGACCGAAATGGTCGGCGCCTCCGAGAACAGTTGGCAGGATCAACGCGCCCGGCGGGTGGCGATGGTATTTCAGGAACCTATGGCTGCGCTCAACCCGATCAAGCGGATCGGAGACTCGGTGATGGAACCATTAATGGTTCATTTTGGCCTCAGCCGGAAACAGGCGAGGAAGCGCGCGTTGGCACTTTTCGAAGAGGTCGCTATTCCCGATCCTGAGGCGCGACTGAAACAATTCCCGCACGAGGTTTCAGGCGGTCAGCGACAAAGGGTGCTGATCGCGCTGGCACTGAGTTGCGATCCCGAATTGCTGATCGCAGACGAGCCGACCACCGCGCTTGACGCTAATGTGGCACTTAGAATTACTGATCTCCTGGCCCGGCTGGCCCGCGACCGTACGATGGCCCTGCTTTTCATCTCGCACGATTTGGCTGCCGTTGCACGGGCGACTCAAGACATGCTGGTGATTTATGGTGGAGACATCGTCGAGCGGGGCAGCACAGCCGATGTTCTGTCGCAGCCGAAGCATCCCTACACGCAGGGCCTTCTCGCGGCCCGGCCCAGCCCTTGGAACGTGCGCGAGATAGGCGGTCGGCGCAAAAGACTGCCGACGATCCCGGGGTCCGTGCCGTCTCTGGCGAACTTGCCCACAGGGTGCCGTTTCGCTGGGCGCTGCCCGTTCGAGATATCCAGGTGCGCAGCTCAGAAACCAGTGGAGCGGGAGGGAACGATCTGCCACCTGCCGGAGGCTGAGAGATGACGCTGCTGACAGTGGAAAACGTCACCAGGCGCTACCGTATGCCCCGGCAGGCGCTGCTGACGCCACCTACGGTCCTCACGGCAGTCGATGCGGCGACATTCACCCTTGAACGCGGCGAGACGCTGGGGCTCGTCGGCGAGTCCGGATCGGGCAAGTCGACCCTAGCCCGCATGGTCATGGCTTTCGAAAAACCCGATGAAGGGCGGGTTTTGTTCGAGGGAGAAGACCTTGCCATACTCCCAGCAGCCGATCTGCGCGCCCTGCGCCCCCACTTCCAGCTGGTTTTTCAAGACCCTTATGGCAGCCTAAACCCCCGACGTACTGTGGGCTGGTCCATCGCCGAGCCACTGCGCGCCACCGATCAGGACGACCGGGCCCTCGTAGCCCAGGCCCTTGAACAGGTGGGCCTTCGTTCGGCGGATGCCAGCAAGTATCCGCATGAGTTTTCCGGTGGACAAAGGCAGCGCGTGGCAATAGCGCGGGCCATCGTGACGCGGCCCTCTCTTCTGGTGGCTGACGAGGCTGTGTCAGCGCTTGATATGTCCGTTCAAGCCCAGATCTTGAACCTACTGATGGACCTGCAGGAGGAGCTGGGTCTTGCAATTCTCTTTATTAGCCATGATCTGTCGGTGGTTGGCAGCATCTGTGATAGTATCCTAATTATGGAGTATGGCAGGACGGTGGAATATGGTTCTACAAACCAGATCATGAACGCGCCTAAGCAAGCATATACGCGTTCGCTTATCACAGCCGCAGGATTGATATGACCCGAATTGCTCACCTGACCGATCTTCACCTATCTCACCCCGATGTCAGGGACGCCGGGCTCAAAACGGACACGACCGAGACACTGCGGCGCGCGATTGTGTCCATCAACGCGATGGAGCCTTTGCCAGACCTGGTGGTGGCAAGCGGTGATTTGACCAATACCGGGGCTGCGTCGTCCTACGCACTTTTGCAGGAAATCCTTGCGGATTTAGCACCACCTGTCGTTCTGGCCCTCGGCAATCACGACAAACGCGGTCCCTTCGCCGAGGTATTTGAGACCGGCACCGGCGAAGCACCTTACTTACATGAACAGATCTTTGGCGATCTCCATGTCATCACGCTCGACACCCTTGTGCCTGGACAGATAGCCGGACGAATTGGTCCCGACCAGATTGCTTTTCTCGATTCTGCCCTCTCGCGGGAACCCGCACTGCCTAAAATGGTGGTTGCCCACCATCCCCCCCGTATGGACGACCGAACCCTGCCCTGGGCCAGCCTCGATGCGGACAGCTCGCAGCTTTTCGGCGAAACGATTGCCGGGCGCGGCGTGATCGGGGTTCTCTCGGGACATGTGCACCTTGACCAGGTTCATCACTGGCATGGGGTGCCTGTGATCACCTGCATGGGTCTTAACTCGACTGTCGATATTCTCGAGCAGCGCGACATGCGCATCATTGAAGGAACGAGCATGGGGCTCTGTGTGCTGCGGCCTTCGGGGCTGTCGGTCTCTTTCGTCTCGCTTACGCCCGAACGCCGCCAGTTGGGTCGTTTGGAAGAGGCGCGCCTGCGCGCGTTCAAGTGACACCTGCGCAATGAGATAGGATCTGAAGCGTCGTCTCGAAATACCCGGATTACTCAATTTGCGGGACCTTGGCGGCTATCGTCGTGATACCATCCCACGCTTCTTTGAGTTTTGCCTAAACATCTCTGAAATAGAGTATATTTTGGTTTAAAAACACTATGACGCTCTTCAGATTTATGTATTTGAGAGCAGAGAGTTGATGGCGAAGCTATGAAACATTTGGCGATAGAGAATTGTGGCTCAGTTGGATACGCCCTCATAGACAGTCAAAGGAGATACTGATGTCAGTAGCAAATATTGTTATGTGCGAATTTAAAGATGAAGGGGGTATTGAAAAGTTTGCAAATTGGTACAAAGCTCACGGTGCGTTCAAAGATAACAAGATATCACTTTGGGTTCAGACAGGTGAAACGAGTGCGATCTCTATTAATGTCTATCCAACTGAAGATGCACGATCGAATGCAGACAAAATACGTGACGAAGGCATATCGACAAGCAAATTCAGGGAGCTTATTCGCGAAAAAGTTCCGATTAGCGGAGAAGTTATAGTTGCTTATTTAGATGGTACGTTGATGGATGATTGAGCCCAACACGGGTCTTAACCAAAACAAAGATTGCACCTTAAACCTCAACTACAGCCAAAACAGGTGGAGCCAATGTATTTGAGAGTAAGCCAGACCTTTGGATTTGAACTTAAATTTGCACTAAATCAGTTTTAACACACCTGTGTTGAGTTCATGAAGACGCTGTAACCAGATATTAATTTAAGAAGTTTTGTAATCTTCTGTGATTGCCCGGCATCACCGCCGACCGTCTGCCGACCGGACCGCGCACCGCACCAAATGTCTTGGATTAACTTGTTCCAGTCATTCGCTGCAATCGGCGCCGATGGCGACTGTGGGCCGTTCGCTACGCAGACTCGAATGGGTGGAGAGCGGTCAATCACATTATCTTTTGCTTAGTAACACTAGTCTGCGCTGGGCATGCATTCCCGTCGCCTCGGATCCGGAATGAAGAAAAACGTGAGTGAAGCGATAAAGAGAAACGAGGCCATTACTGCAAATGACCACCAGCCACCAAAGGATTGCGTTAACCAAGCGAACGTAAATGGAGCCGAAGCGTTGACGCTCATCTGGACGAAAGAAATCCACCCCAGCCTCTCGCCGAAACCCCGGGGCCCAAATAGCGCCAGGGGCAGCGTCCCCCGCGCGATAGTCTTGATGCCATCTCCCATTCCATAAAGCGCAGCAGCACAAAGAACACCTACAACTGTGAAACCGGCGCTCAACAAAACGACAAACCCCGCAGCCATTAATCCTATGCTCAGCGCGTAGGTCATCAGTGGGTACATGTTCCGGCTAACTAGCATTTCGAAGAAACGGCCAACAGATTTGAAAGGTCCTATAACAGCTCCGGCCAAAGCTGCCATGGCCGCGCTGTGCCCGAGGTCCTGCACATTGGTGACCCACAAGGTCATAACGGCGCCCATGAGATAGCCCGAGAAAATGAAAGAAGTGGTCATCCAGAATTGGCCCAAAAGGCGATGGCTTCCCTGCAGTTCCGGCCAATCGTTCGCTATCTTCGCATTTCCAACCTCGAGATCGCGGTGATTGCCACGCAAGACAAAGGCATGGATTGGAGTACAAATAATAAGGACCAACAGACCCAATATCTGCCACGATGTTTGCCACCCGAACTGGTTGTAGAGTGCCAAGGTCAATGGCCAAAAGATCGTTGAAGCTATGCCCCCGAAAAGGGTTATGATCGATATTGAACGCTGAGGCGGGACAGCCAAATCCAATCTTGTCACCGAGGCAAAAGCAACATTGTAAAGGACAAACATTCCAGCAGCTTCGGCAAACAAAACTACCGCAAACAAGGTCACGCGGTCGTTGACAAAAGACATGGCAATTAGTGCTGACCCGGCAACGACGGTTCCCAACGTCATGACCCAGCGACCGCCGAATCGGTCGACCAACTTGCCAGCAAGCGGAGAAGTTAGGCCACCAAAGAACAATCCTAAAGAGAGGGTCCCAAAGACTGACGACAGACTCATGCCGAGATCATCGGCCATATACGGCAGAAGAACTGCATACGCATACATGAGAGTCCCGTAGCCCACGATTTGTGTGATACCAAGCCCGATGGGGATCAAATAGTGACGGTGCAACATAATGATAGATTGGTGTTTGAGGGAACTAAAGCCGGGGCCAACCATCTGAACGTTGAGCCGAACCGTTACCCATCATCTTAGTGAGCGTTTAGACAGTTCTTGTATCGCGAATTTGAGTTCGTGCTTTAACTGTCATATCAGCTTAGGGCCGTTTCTGCCAGCCGGCGTCCTAAATTTCGAAAATATGGGCCAGGAGTGACAGAAAGAGACGGGACGGGATTCCAAATCACTCTATAAGTGCCTGATAGGAATCCATTTTCAGAATCCCAACCAATTCAACCCCACATCTCACCCCACATTCGATCGGGGTTGCTGGGGCTGTTCGCTGGATCTGGATCGAATTGAATGGAGGGGTGGATCCTATCCTTGGAGGGTAGTAGGGCCTCAGACTTCGGACAGGTGCTGGACCGAATCGACATGAGAGTCCGCGTTATTTCAAAGTGCCCATTAAATGAATAGGGAAAAATCACCGTTTTATTAAGATTTGTTCACAGGGTGCCAACGTAATGGCTTTGTCAAATTTCATTGAGAAAAAGGTCACAAAACTTTGTAATCCAACAGCGATAAACAACTATTGGAGAATGTGATGAAAAAGCTTATCGCTTCGATGATTGCAGGTGTGTGCCTGTCGACAGCTGCCAACGCAGCAACCGAAATCACCTGGTGGCACGCTATGGGCGGCAATCTTGGTGAGACTGTAAATGCCATTGCCAAGGACTTCAATGAAAGCCAGTCAGATGTTGTTCTGACCCCCGTGTACAAGGGCGGTTACGAGGACACAATGACAGCAGGCATCGCTGCCTTTCGCGCTGGCGAGCAGCCGCATATCATTCAAATTTTTGATGCTGGCGCTGCAACAATCATCAACGCCAAGGGAGCCGTCCTTCCTGTCGAGGAGCTGCTGTCTAAGCACGGCGTTGGCTTCGACAAGAACGACTACATATCGGGTGTTCGGTCTTTCTATGCCGACAATGCCGGCAAAATGGTTGGTATGCCGTTCAACAGCTCAACCCCAGTGATGTACTACAACAAGGAAGCGTTCAAGAAGGCCGGTTTGACACTGCCGCCGGCAACTTGGGAAGATTACGAGATGCGTGTCGCACCGGCACTGAAAAAGGCCGGTTATATCGGTCTGGCACAATCGCATAGCCCATGGATTTTCTCCGAGAACTTCCACTCGCGTCACAATCTCCCGATGGCCACCAACAACAACGGATTTGGCGGTCTCGAAACGCAAATCCTGTACAACAATGACGCAATGATCACCCATTACAGCAAGCTGGCCGAATGGCAGGACAAGGGGTACTATAAGTATTTCGGCCGTGCATGGGGTGACAACCAAAATGCATTTGTAAACCAGGACGTTGCTATCTGGCTCGGCTCTTCAGGTTCATTCGGTGGTCTGAAGAAGTCAGCTGAGTTCGAGTTTGGAACAACATACCTGCCTTACTGGCATGCCATCACACAAGAGCCGACAAACACCTTCATCGGTGGTGCAGCCCTGTTCACCATGTCTGGTTTCTCTGACGAAGAGTATCAAGCCGTTGCCAAGTTCTTCGAGTTTCTGACCGACGCGGAGACACAGTTCTTCTGGCATCGTGAGACCGGTTATGTAGCAATTACCAACGCTGCCTACGAGTTGGCAAAATCGTCTGGCTACTACAAGGAGAACCCCGACGCCGAAATCGGCATTCTCCAGTTGAACCTGCCCGGTGGCGACCACTCTAAGGGTTACCAGCTTGGCTTTTACGTTCAGGTCCGCGAAGTTATGTACGAAGAGTATGACAAGCTGTTCACCGGCAAGCAAGATGCCAAGAACACCATGGCCAACATTGAGGTCGGTGCAAACAAGCTGCTTGATAAGTTCGCCCGCACCTACAACTAAGGCCGGTTGTTCAATAAATCATAGGTCCGGGCAGGGCTCAACTTGCCCGGATCGCTGTACTAATCAGCCTCATGAAACCGCAATATTTTTGTGTGCTGCTCGCAGCATAACTTTAAAGGGTCTGCAATGAAGCGTGTTCAGTTTGATGACAAATGGACACCTGTCTATTTTGTCCTGCCACAAATCCTGATTATCGCGGTCTTTTTTCTTTGGCCAGCCTTTGAAGCAATTCGTCTTTCTTTTTTGCTTGAAGATCCCTGGGGTATGTCAAGCGAATTTGTGTGGTTTGAAAACTACCAAGATGTCTTTGCCGACCCGGAATATGTCGAGACAATCGTTGCAACGACATTGTTCTCCGCTGCTGTTACAGCTATCTCGCTCTTCTTCGGAATGCTACTTGCCGTGAAGGTCGACGGCATGCTCCATGGCGGAGCAGGATATAAGCCGCTGATTGTTTGGGCCTATGCTATAGCGCCCGCAGTTGGTGGTCTTGTCGCTCGTTTTTTGTTTAGCCCGGCCATTGGCCCTTTCTACGAGGTGCTGAACGCGATTGGCCCCAATGGCTGGTTTGAACCTACGCTGGATTCAACAGATGCCTGGGTTGTCATGACTTTCGGGTCTGTTCTTCGTCAGATCAGCGTTAATTTCATTTTTCTTCTTGCCGGACTGCAATCGATACCCCGTTCGGTAATCGAGGCGTCCAAACTTGATAACCCAAGCGGTTTAGGCCGGTTCATTGGCGTAACGTTGCCGCTTCTCGCACCGACCATATTCTTCTTGATGGTGATAAATTTGTCCTACGCCTTTTTCGAGACCTTTGGTGTGATTGACGCGGTGTTTCCGTTCGGGCCACCGTCCGGCGCACAGACAATGGTCTACAAAGTCTATGTCGACGGTTTCAAGGGTGCCGATCTTGGCGGGTCGTCGGCACAATCAGTAATTCTGATGCTGTTTGTGCTGGCGCTCACGGTGATCCAGTTCCGCTTCATTGAGAAAAGAGTGCATTATACATGAAAAACGGAAACGGCATCTTTGGCAGCGGGCAGCTTGTCGACCACCTGATCGTCATCGCAGGCATAATGTTTCTTGTTGTGCCGCTCTGGATGATCTTCGCGTCCTCCACACATCTTCCTGAGGTGTTGATCCGTGATGGCTTGCAGTTCTTCCCTGGCGAGCATTTTCTAGAAACCTACGGGTCCGTCCTAACAGAACGGCGAGGCTTCACCAAGGAAGTGACGGCTTCCAGGATGATCATGAACTCCATGATCCTCGGGTTAGGTTTTGCCATCGGCAAAATACTTGTTTCGATGACGGCGGCGTACGCCATTGTCTATTTCCGCTTCCCGCTGGCTGGCTTCTTGTTCTGGGTGATTTTCTTCACGCTTCTATTGCCACTGGAGGTCAGAATCATCCCCTCCTATCAGGTGGCTGCCCAGCTTGGTCTTCTGAACACGTATACTGGGTTGATTCTCCCCTTGATTGCCTCGGCCACTGGAACGTTCTTTTTTCGCCAGTTCTACCGCTCGGTGCCTGAAGAACTGCTCGAGGCGGCGCGACTCGATGGGGCGGGACCCTTTAAATTTTTCATCGATATACTATTACCGCTCTCGCGAACAATGATCGCGGCAATGTTTATTTTCATGTTTGTGGTCGGCTGGAACCAGTATCTGTGGCCGCTTCTGCTGACGA
>ERZ802830.1641-NODE-1641-length-21125-cov-26.084_pt1 | contig 21125 bp, 18 predicted proteins | sample MGYA00345654_ERZ802830 | MGnify/ENA primary metagenome ERZ802830 (study PRJEB30503, sample SAMEA104212375) | marine metagenome | biome: Westerlies Biome; feature: [SRF] surface water layer (ENVO:00010504) within the epipelagic zone...; material: water...
TGGATGGCTTTGATACCCAAGAAGGCATTATATTGGTTGCTGCAACAAACAGACCTGATGTACTAGACCCCGCCTTACTCAGACCAGGTAGGTTTGATCGACAGGTAGTGGTTCCAAATCCAGATATTATGGGCAGGGAAGCAATTCTGAAAGTTCATATAAAAAAAATATCAGTTGCTCCTGATGTAGACATTAGAACAATAGCGAGAGGAACTCCTGGATTCTCTGGTGCCGACCTTGCTAACATTGTCAATGAGTCTGCTTTGCTCGCGGCAAGAAAAAATAAGAAGATTGTAACGATGGTGGATTTTGAAGAAGCTAAAGATAAAGTCATGATGGGTTCAGAGAGAAGATCTCTTGTTATGAGTCAGGATGAAAAAGAATTGACAGCTTACCACGAAGGTGGCCATGCTATTGTTGCCATAAATCAACCAGCATCTGATCCAATTCACAAGGCAACAATAATACCACGCGGTAGAGCCTTAGGAATGGTGATGAGATTGCCTGAAAGAGATCAGTTATCAATGGCAAGAGAAAAAATGCTTGCTGATATTACTGTTGCCATGGGAGGAAGAGTTGCTGAAGAAATAATCTTTGGGGATGACAAGGTAACATCTGGCGCATCTTCTGATATTGAAATGGCAACTAAGATGGCAAGAAACATGGTCACTAAATATGGAATGAGTGAAAAATTAGGACCGCTTCAGTATAGTGAAAATGAAGAAGAAGTTTTTCTAGGTAGGTCCGTTCAAAAACATCAAAATGTATCAGAAGATACAGCAAGGTTAATCGATTCTGAAATTAGAATAATTGTTGATACGTGTTATGATCTTGCAAGAAAGATCCTAACTGAGAAAATAAACGATCTCCATGCTCTTGCAAAAGGCTTGATAGAATACGAAACTTTGAATGGAGATGAAATATTGTCACTTCTTAAAGATGGAAAAATTGATAGACCAAACCCAGAAGAAGAAATAAATAATGCCGGTCCATCTGTGCCTAAAAGTGGGAAGCCTTCAACTGTTGTTCCTGGATTCAAGCCTAAACCTCAGACTAGTTAAGTTGAAATAAATATGACTGCTGTGCGTAAACTTGTTAAGTATTACGTCAGACCAATACTAAATAATAGTAAAAATAAAGACTCCCTTTGCCTTGGATCATCTAGACTTTATTTTGATAAAATTGAATTAATTACAAGAAATGGAAAAGATATATCGTCACAATATCTTCATTTAAAGGAGATAACCAGACTACCTAGTGACATTAGTAGGACTATCAAAATTCAATTAAAAAAAATAACAAAGACTAGAAAGAAAATTAAAAACATAAATTTTAATAAACCCTCAATAATGGGAATTTTAAATGTTACTCCAGATAGCTTTTCAGATGGAGGAAAATTTTTATCAATTGATAATGCGTATGCCCAATATAAAAAGTTGAAGAAAGAGGGTGCAGTCATAGTTGACATTGGTGGAGAGTCTACACGACCTGGATCAAAAACAGTTCCAACTCAAAAAGAGATTCAAAGAATAATGCCGGTTATTGATTTAATTAAAAGTAAGTCAAAAAGTTCTTTAATTTCTGTTGATACAAGAAAATCTGCCGTAATGAAAGCTGTAATGAAGTATAATATTGATTTTATAAATGATGTCTCGGGATTAAGGTATGATAGTAAAGTTAGAGATTTTTTAAGTAATTCTAAAATTCCCTTTGTTATAATGCATTCAATTTCTAATCCTGCAAAAATGCAAAATTCAATTAAATATAAAGATGTTCTTCTTGATGTTTATGATTTTCTAGAAAATCAAATAAGAAAATGTAAATTAAAAGGCATATCTGAAAATAAAATTATAATCGATCCAGGCATTGGCTTTGGTAAGACTTTGAAACAAAATTTGACACTTATTAAAAAGATTAGTTTACTTCATTCACTTGGCTTACCAGTAATGTTAGGCAGTTCGAGAAAAAGTTTTATTGGAAAGATACAAAAAAATGAATTATACGAAGATCGTACAGGGGGATCGATAGCTTCTGTCTTATACGGCTTGTCGCAAGGTGTGCAATTATTTCGAGTACATGACGTATATGAGACGAATCAAGCAATAAAAGTCTATTCGAAATTAATATGAAAAAGAAATATTTTGGAACAGATGGAATTAGAGCAAGCTCTAATAGCGATAAATTAAATGGACCTTCCCTAATAAATCTAGGAATGGCACTAGGGAAATTTTTTACCAAAGGAGACCACAGGCATAAGGTTGTAATTGGAAAAGATACCAGACTTTCTGGTTATATGATTGAACAAGCTTTAACATCTGGTTTGCTTTCAATGGGTATGGATGTTTTCTTATTTGGCCCGATTCCAACTCCCGCAGTCTCAATGTTAACAAAGTCGATGCGAGCCGATCTTGGAATTATGATTACTGCATCTCATAATCAGTATCAAGATAACGGTTTAAAAATATTTGATAGACTTGGCAACAAGCTCTCTGATGAGACAGAACTAGAGATAGAAAATCTGATGGAAAGTAAACTCGAAGAGTCACTAGCTAAGCCTGAAAATATAGGAAGAGCTCAAAGATTAGAAGACGCAAATGGCAGGTACATAGAATATTTAAAAAATACTTTTCCAAAGACCCAACGCCTTGATGGATTAAAAATTGTTGTTGATTGTGCCAATGGTGCTTCATATATATCAGCTCCTCTAATTTTGTGGGAGTTAGGAGCAGAGGTCATTCAAATTGGAACTCAACCAAACGGAATAAATATCAATGACAAGTGCGGTTCAACTAATACAGATTTATTGGCAAAAACTGTATTAGAAGAAAATGCTGATATAGGAATTGCATTAGATGGAGATGGTGACCGCTTAGCAATAGTTGATGAAAAAGGAAATGTCATTAATGGTGACCAAATCCTTGCGTTGCTAGCATTACATTTGAGCAAAAAAAACTTACTACAAAAAAATAAAGTCGTTGGAACATCAATGGCCAATATAGGGTTAGAAAACCTACTCAATGAAAATAACATTGAATTAGTTAGAGCAAATGTTGGTGATAGGTATGTTAAAGAAAAAATGATACATGAAGGTCTAAATTTAGGTGGAGAGCAATCAGGTCATATTATCATGAGGGATTATACGTCCTCTGGTGATGGAATCATTGTTGCCCTACAAGTACTTGCAATTATTATGCAAAAAGAAAAACAAGCTAGTGAAATTCTTAATTTATTTATGCCACATCCCCAAAACCTAGTTAATTTTGAAGTTAAAACTAAGAATATTTTGGAAAGTGATGAAACTAAGAATTTTATTAAAAAGTGTGAGGAAGAAGTTGCAGGTGAAGGTAGAATCGTTGTTAGAATGTCTGGTACTGAACCACTTTTGAGAGTTATGATAGAGTGTAAAAGTCAGAGCAAAATTGATGAATTGACTGAAAACGTTACAAAATATTTTTCTTAATATTTAGGATAAAAAATGACAGGTGTAGTAGTTGTAGGATCCCAATGGGGTGATGAGGGGAAAGGAAAGATTGTGGATTGGCTTTCAAGTCAAGCTGACCTCGTAATCCGCTTCCAGGGAGGTCATAATGCTGGCCATACTCTTGTAATTAATAATGAGACATACAAGTTAAATATTTTACCGTCAGGTATTTTGCGTGAAGACAAAATTTCGATTATTGGCAATGGAGTTGTTCTTGATTTATCTGCTCTTAAAAAAGAAATAACAAGTTTAGTTGATAGAGGTGTGAAAATTTCTCCACATAATCTATTTATTTCCGATAGGGCAACAATTATATTGCCCATCCATCAAAAACTAGACGCTATAAGAGAAAATAATAATCTTATTAAAATAGGGACAACTAAAAGAGGAATAGGGCCAGCTTATGAAGATAAAGTTGGAAGAAGAGCAATTAGATTGTGTGATTTATTTGATAAAGAAAAATTAATAACCAAAATTGATACATTATTGAATCATCATAATGCAATAATGAGAGGTTTAGGTAATGAGGAATATAAAGCAGTTGATATACTTGATGAGATTTATGAGCTAGGACAGTTTGCTAAACCTTTTGCAAAAACAATTAATGAAATTCTCGGTACCATAAAAGATAATAATGAAAAGATACTATTTGAGGGAGCCCAGGGATTTCTATTAGATATTGATCACGGAACATATCCATACGTCACATCATCTAATGTTCATGCAAGTTATGCTTCAATTGGCAGTGGCTTGAGCCCAAAAGTAGTTAACCATGTATTAGCAATAACTAAAGCTTATACTACAAGAGTGGGAAATGGACCCTTCCCAACTGAACAAGATAATGAAGTCGGCAATAAACTCGGTGAAATTGGTCACGAATTTGGGACTGTTACGAACAGAAAGAGAAGATGCGGTTGGTTTGATGCTGTGTTGGTTCGTCAGGCACTGACTCAATCAGGTGCAACAGGTATTGCTCTTACAAAAATTGATGTATTAGATCATTTTGAAGAAATACAAATGTGTATTGGCTATAAATTAAAAGGTGAAGATATTGATTTTTATCCAAGTTCAGAACAAGACCAGGAGGAACTGGAGCCAATTTACGAGACGTTTGAAGGCTGGTTAAGTACCACGACTGGTATCCATAATTATGACGATCTTCCTGTTAATGCTAAAAAATATATAGAGCGAATTACCGAACTGACCCATACAAAAATCGATCTGATTTCAACAAGTCCTCGTCGCGAAGATACAATCTTGATAAATAAATTATTTGATTAGGCCTGGATTAGTTTTGTATCTCTTGCCAGGCTCAACATTTCGGATTGTAATTTTTGAAATGCTCTCTCTTCAATCTGCCTAATACGTTCTCTACTGATATTGTATTCTTTGCTAAGTTCCTCAAGAGTTTTAGGATCTTCTGATAATTTCCTTCCTTGAATAATGTATTTTTCTCTTTCATTCAGTACATCAATAGCTTTTGATAAAAGTTCTTTTCGCTTAGTTACTTCTTCCTTTTCAGCAATTTTAACTTCATGATCTGCATCTTCGTCTACTAGCCATTCTTGCCATTCTTCCTGGCCATCAGCACTGACAACGGCATTAAGAGAGTAATCATTTCCTGACATTCTTCCTTCCATTTCAGAGACTTCTTTTTCTGAAACATTTAATTGACTTGCAATTTCAGTCACCTGATGAGGCTTTAATGAACCCTCGTTGTAATCACTGAGCTTACCTTTTAATTTTTTAAGATTAAAAAATAATTTTTTTTGCGCTGCAGTTGTACCAATCTTAACTAGACTCCAAGACTTTAAAACATATTCTTGTATAGCTGCTCTGATCCACCACATCGCATATGTTGCTAAACGAAAACCTTTGTCAGGGTCATACTTTTTTACAGCCTGCATTAAGCCAATATTACCCTCAGAAATTAATTCTGTGACTGGCAGTCCATAGCCTCTGTATCCCATTGCTATTTTTGCAACCAGCCTTAGATGACTAGTAACTAATTCATGTGCTGCACTCGTATCTCCTTTGTCTCTCCATTTCTTGGCAAGGCTAACTTCTTGCTTTTCAGTTAACATTGGGAACTTTTTAATTTGCTGGAGGTAGTGTGTTAGGCTGCCTTCATTTGACAATACAGGTAGCTTGTTATTATTGGTCATATATTAAATATGGTACTTATATGCTTATTTTCAATGCTCAGCTTTTAATAGAATTTATTAAATTGCTCAAGTAATCTGGGATAACTGACTGAAATAATTGAATTTTTTCTTTGTGAGGATGAACAAAGCCAAGACTCTTGGCATGCAGAGCTTGCCCTGGCAGTGCATTAATCGCAGAAATTGCACTATCTGATAATTGTTTCAGTTTACTTTGAGGGGATCTTCCATAGGTCTTATCTCCTATGAGAGGATGACCCTTGTCAGTCATATGAACTCTAATTTGATGAGTCCTGCCAGTATGAAGCTTACATTCAATTACACTTGCAATTGTATTACCTTTACTGTTTTTTAAGTTTTCAATGGTTTTATAATTCGTTATTGCTTCTTTACCCTTTATCTTAGAGCTCATCATTTTTGTTCTATTTTTATTACTTCTTGAAATTAAAGACGATATTTTTCCACTTGCAGGTTTTATTGATCCCCAGCAGACAGCCATGTATTCTCTTCTAATGGAATGATCGGCAAATTGAAGTGAAAGGTGTTGGTGACTAAAGTCATTTTTTGCCACAACAACGAGTCCACTTGTATCTTTATCTATTCGGTGAACTATCCCAGGTCTTTGGGAATCACCTACAAATTTTAAACTATTTCCACAATGGTTGATTAAAGCATTTACAATGGTACCTGATTTGTTGCCGGCACCCGGATGCATTACGATGCCAGCAGGTTTATCAATTACTATTAAATCTTCATCTTCGTAAACAACATTAAGGTCAATTTTTTCACTTTTTAAAGAAGTTTCATTTTTAATTTCTTCTGTAACTTTAATTTTATCTTTAAGAGAAATTTTATAGTCCGGATCTTCCCATTTGCCATTCACTAGTACCATTTTATTATTTATTAAAAGCTTAATTTTTGATCGACTCAGATGAGTCAGTTCTAATGAAATGTATTTATCAAGTCTTAACCCGTTATACTTGATATTATTGACTTTATATTCATAGATCATTAATAGTATTTTAAATGAACCAGAGAATATTACTATTCATAGTTATTTTTTTAGGATTTTTAATTATTGTTGGTACAACCGTGGTAATCACAACAGTTATTGAAAGATCAAGAAATGTAGATTTTTTCGAAAATACTACTGATACTGAATTTCATAGTACATGTGGAACATCAGGTATCGAAGATGTTATTAAACTCGAAGATCAAAAAATATTGCTTAAATGTTTTGATGGTCCGGTATACATTTATGACTCTAAGAAAAACCAAATTATTACTGAAATTAATTAATTATTTATAATTGAGTCAGACGCCTTTTCAGCAATCATTACTGTTGATGCGTTCAGATTACCCGTAATAATATTAGGCATAATCGATGCATCTATGACTCTCAATCCATCTATTCCGTATACTTTCAGCTCCTCGTCTACAACTGATAAATTATCTTTACCCATTTTACACGTACATGATGGATGGTATGCAGTATCTCCTTTATCTCTTATAAAATTATTCAGATCTTCATCATTGTTTATATCACTTCCTGGTGAGATTTCTTCTCCTCTATATTCATCGAATTCTTTTTGATTAAATATCTCCCTTGCAATTTTTATTCCTTCTCGCATTTCTCTAAGATCATGTTCAGTTTGCATGTAATTGAATTGGATTGAAGGCGCATCGTTTGGATTAGCTGATTTTAATTTTACTGATCCTCTGCTAGTAGGTCGCATCGGTCCAACATGTGCTTGAAAAGCATGGCAGGTAGAGCTCTTTCTACCATGATCTAAAACTAAAGATGGAAAAAAATGGAATTGCATATTTGGATAATCAGACATTTCATTGCTCCTCACAAATCCACCTGTTTCTAGATTAGAGTGTGCAGCAACACCCGTCTTAAACAAAAACCATTCAGCACCTATCAATGCCATTTTTAATGGGTTCTGAGCACTGTGCAGTGTTACAGGCTTTTTACATTTATATTGAACATAGGTTTCAAGATGGTCTTGCAAGTTTTTTCCAACTCCCTCCAAACACTCTACTGGCTCAATGCTATATTTTGATAATTCATTTTCTGGACCAATTCCAGAAAGCATAAGTAGTTGAGGTGAATTTATAGCCCCAGCAGAAAGAAGGACCTCTTTGCTTGAAAAATATTTTTTATTTTCACCATTCGCCTTGCATTCAACCCCAACAGCTTTTTTATCCTCAAATAGTATCTTATTTACAGTTACGTTTGTTAATATCTCCAAGTTAGATCTGTGCTTTATTGGGTGAAGATACGTAACGCTTGTACTTTGCCTCTTTCCATTAAAAATAGTTGTATCCATTAATCCAAAACCTTCTTGTCTTTCACCATTCATATCATTATTGATTTGATATCCAGCTTGTTGAGCGGCATTTAAATAAACTTGACTAAGAATATTACCATTGGGTGATCTTGACAGTTTTAATGGTCCCGACTCTCCTCGAAAATTTGAGTCTAAACCCTCAATTGACTCAGATTTTTTAAAATAGGGTAGAACTTTATCGTAAGTCCAATCTGTTAAACCCAACTGTCCCCAGTTATCAAAATCTTTTGCATTGCCTCTTACATGAACCATGCCATTGTGTGAGGAACTTCCTCCCAACATCTTGCCCCTGGGGCAGAACATAGTCCTATTATGCATAAATGGCTCTGGCTCAGATTCATAAAGATAATTATATTTTGGATCGTGCATTGTATAAAGCAGTGCTGCAGGCATTGCAGTCTTCCAAGTCTTGTCTGAAGGTCCAGATTCTATTAGCAGGACATTAATAGCTTTATTTGATGAAAGGCGATTGGCTAGTACACAACCAGCACTACCAGCTCCAATTATAATGTAATCAAAGTTATTTAATTTCATGAAATGATTTTATCAAATATTATATTTATAGTACAACATTAGATAATGTTAAAAAACTTAAATCCAAGTTTAGCAATAGTATTATCTACTCTGCTTTGGGGCACATGGTGGTATCCTTTGCGTTTATTAAATGAGTATGCAAACAATAATGCGATACCACTAACATTAAGCTTTATGCTTGCTGGCTTTTTTCTTTTAAGTTTTTCACTTCGAAACGTACATTTATTAACAAAAAAAAATATAATACTTACGATAGTTGCAGCGACCGCAGGTGCGGCTGCAATGTGTCTATACAATGAAGGATTATTACGTGGGAACGTAGCAAGGATTTTAATATTTTTTTATCTTACAGCTGTGTGGAGTACAATTATTGAGATCGTATTTTTAAGAACTCCTTTAACTATATATAGGGCCTTTTCCATAGCAGCCGGATTCACGGGTCTTTTTATTATAACGGGGCTGGACAAAGGTAATATTTTGCCAACTTCTCTCGCTGATTTATTCGGTATAACCTCTGGTTTTTTGTGGTCAGTTTGTGCAACTATAATCAGAATTAATAAGGAATTGGATGTTAACTTTGGGACTTCAATCTTCATACTCATTGGGGGATTATTTGTTATCATTGCAACTCTTTTGCCTGATGGACAAGTGCTCACAGGTTTCAATACTGAGATAATATCTAATACTTATATAATAATTTTGATATTTGCTTTTATTTGGTTGCTTCCTGGATATTGGCTTATTACTTTCGGCCAAGATAAAGTAGATCCAGGTAGGGCTGGTATTCTACTAATGTTCGAAGTTGTTATTGGCATAATATCTGCATATCTATTAGCCAATGAAATTATTACAATGAGAGAATTTATTGGTGCGGTATTTGTTATGAGTGCTCCATTGATTGAGATATATGCTGGAAATAAATTATATAAATCAGTAGCTTAGAATTTTTCTATAAACTATTAAAATTTCCCCCTTTTTACCTAGATAGTAGGATGGATATATGTTTCAATTGACTCATACAAAAAATAAAAAATGGGAGTTATGAATGAGTTTATTCTCTAGAAAATCGGTTATTGCAATATTTCTTATAGGTTTTGCGATGATCTTTGCTGTCAGTTGTGACAGAAATCAAGAAGTTTCTGACTGTGGTACCATTTCGGTTGCTGAAATGGATTGGGCATCAGCAGAAATGTTTGCTAATTTAGATAAAGTTGTTTTAGAAAAGGGATTTGGATGTGATGTCGAGTTAGTCCCTGGTTCAACACAACCAACAACTGCGTCAATGGTTTCTAAAGGGGAGCCAGATGTTGCGCCTGAAATGTGGGCAAATGCGAATAGAATTGAACTTGATAAAGCTGTTGATGAAGGCAAGCTTCATTATGGTGCTATGGTTCTTTCAAGTTATGGTGAAGAAGGCTGGTGGATTCCTCAGTATTTAGCTGACGCTAATCCTGACATTCAGACTGTTGAGGATGCGCTTGCTAGACCTGAATTATTTCCGCACCCTGAAGGTGGTGACGGAGCTCTTCACACTTGTCCGTCTGGTTGGAACTGTCAAATAAGTACTGGCAATTTATTTAAGGCGTTTGAAGCAGAGTCTAAAGGCTTTAGACTTGTTGACCCTGGTTCTGGAGCTGGTTTAGATGGTTCAATTGCTGAAGCGTATAATAAAAAACAAGGTTGGATGGGTTATTATTGGGCCCCAACAGCAATTCTTGGAAAGTATCCAATGAAAAGACTAGATTTTGGAGTTCCGTTTGATGCTGATGAATGGGCTAATTGCACATCTCAAGACTGTGGAGATCCAAAAAAGAATTCTTGGGTTTTATCTGAGGTCTTCACTTACGTAACAGATCGCTTTAAAAATCAAGCGGGCAGTGGTGCCATGGACTACATGGAGAAGCGAGCGTTACCAAACACAACTGTTAACGAAGTGTTAGCTTGGATGGCAGATCAACAAGCCTCTGGTGAGGATGCTGCACTATACTTCTTAAAAAATTATAGTGAGTGGCATGATTGGGTTGATGCTGATACGCGTAAACTAATAGAAGCAGCTATATAACAGCTGATAACAGCGGGCTAATTTCTTTTTAGCCCGCTTTTTTTTTAAGATGAACTTGATAGAATTTTTTACTTCATTCCCTGAAATGAGCTCTGAAAGTCTAAGACTTTTTAAAAAGTCAGTTGATGGTGCTTATAGAAGTTTTTCTGCAAAATACGGTGATGCTATAGAAGCTGTTTTTGATCCAGTTCTCTATTTCTTAGTTTGGTTTGAGAAGCTTCTGCATAATTCACCCTGGCCTCTTGTAATACTTGCTCTACTGGGCTTAGTATATCTTGGCAGTAGAAGCATTTACCTGACTATAGGATCATTATTTGCGTTTTTGTTCATTGGTTACTTTGGAATGTGGGATGATACTATGTCTACAGTAAGTATCATTGGTGTTTGTACTGCGCTGACTATTGGATTTGGAATTCCTGTTGGTATCCTTATGTCTGGTAGCGATAGAGCGAGAGCAATGATTACTCCCATCTTGGATGTCATGCAAACTATGCCAAGCTTTGTTTACCTCATTCCTGTTGTTATGTTACTGGGTATTGGAAAAATTCCAGGTTTATTGGCTGTAATTATTTATGCCATACCTCCAGTGATTAGACTCACTGATTTAGGAATAAGAGAAGTCAATAAAGAGGTACTAGAAGCAGCTGATGCATTTGGAGCTAACAGAATGCAAAAACTATTTCGAGTACAACTCCCTTTAGCCCTGCCTACAATTTTTGCTGGGATTAATCAAACAATTATGATGGCGCTAGCCATGGTTGTGATTGCTTCAATGATTGGTGTTAAGGGTCTCGGTCAACCAGTTTTAAAGGCAATAACAAATCAATACTTTACGATGGGATTACTTAATGGTTTAGCCATCGTCGCACTAGCAATTATATTTGATAGAGTATCTCAATCTTATGGTAAAAGAATGCAGCAGCATAGAGCAGGTGCTAATGAGTGAAGTTAAAATCAAAATTGAAAATTTATATAAAATATTTGGACCTAGGGCCAAAGAGTACACTAATAAAGTAAAAAGTGGGATTGATAAAGATGAGCTTCTCGCAAAATATAATCATGTGTTGGGACTGGACAATATAAATTTAGATATAAAAGAACAATCTATTCAAGTTGTGATGGGTTTATCTGGTTCAGGAAAATCAACTCTTATTCGTCATATTAATCGTTTGATAGAGCCAACAGAAGGAACGGTATTGGTCGACGGAGAAGATATAACTAAACTGAACAAAGCAGATTTACTTGAGTTTAGAAGAAATAAAACAGGCATGGTATTTCAAAGATTTGCTCTTTTTCCTCATCATAACATATTAGACAATGTTCAATTTGGACTAAGTATAAAAAATTTAGACAAATCAGAGTCGAAGGACAAAGCAATGTATTGGATTGAAAAAGTAGGACTTACAGGGTTTGAAAATAAATTTCCAAATCAACTATCAGGTGGCATGCAGCAAAGAGTTGGGCTAGCTCGAGCACTTGCGATAGATCCTGATATTCTATTAATGGATGAAGCATTTAGCGCACTGGACCCACTTATAAGGACAGATATGCAAGACCAGCTTCTAGATTTACAAAAAAATCTAAAAAAAACAATTATTTTTATAACTCATGATTTAGATGAGGCTCTTAAATTAGGCGATAGAATTGCCATCCTAAATGGCGGAAAACTTGTTCAAGATGGTAACGCCGAAGAAATCCTACTCAATCCTGCTGATGAGTATGTTTCCAATTTCGTTAAAGATGTGAATCGAATTAAAGTATTGAAAATTGGATCTATTATGAACATAGATGGAAATATGAATGAGTCTAATCCATCAGTAATGGTCGATGAAAGTATTGAAAACTGTCTACCAACTATGCTTGAAAGTGAGTCGGGTCTTAATGTACTCGATAATGATAAAAATTTTGTGGGTGTTATTTCTAAGAATAATATTGCTGAAATCTTGAGAAGATCTAAGGATTAATTTTATTTAGAAAGTTAAGTCTTCCTATTATTTCATCTCTATCAATATAATATCCCTGCAGGTGTCTTTCACCAGAATTAGCATCGTATTCTTTTCGACCGTGAAGGACCCTTCTATTATTAAAACTGAATATATCTCCAGCTTTAAGTTTGAAATTTATTTCAAATTTGGGATCGTGAAGTAAGGCAATTAGTTTTCGGTAAGCTTCGTAAAACTTATCCATTTGGTCGGGGTCACAGTCCATAACTCCCATATAAGCAACACTAAATCTTATGTCATTAAAATCATTATTGTGATCTAAGGAAAATAGAGGCTTATGCATTACCCTTATAGCATTTGAAGTATAATCTCTATTTACAAATTTTACAGGAGTTTCCAAGAGAGTTTCAAAGAATTCAGTAAAATTTTCTTTCATATAACTAGCAACTTTAAAACCATCGACCGCAACAGACTCACCTCCAGTGGCATTGTTAATCAGACAATGCAAGAATTGATATCCTGGTGCTATTTCATAGTATGGGAGATCCAAATGATTTCTTAACGCGGCTGCGGTATAAGCAGAATTATTTGGATTAGGAATATCAATAACTTCAAAAGGTGTTTTAAAAAATGTTTCTCTATGGTGACTAATATTAGCAATTACATCAAATCCAGACTCCTTTTCTGTAGGCGCGTTTTTCACAATAGAAATGCCTTTGTAGTGAAGTTGCTCAAGCCACTTTTTTATTCCATCATCTCCACTAATAATTTCTTCATAGTCTATTTGAATGTCTTCAAAATTTGACTCCATGCTTTGATCCCATAGAAAATATGGTGATATATATTTTTTTTTACTGTTAAGTGTATAGCAATTATGTCTTAGCCAATCATTGCCATAGTAACTTGTATGATCACCCTCACTCCATTCAATCTCAAGCTCACCTTTATCATTTACTTTATAAGACTTTGGATGAATATCATCTGTAACTGTTAGTAGGTTGAAAGTTCTCTCTCTTGCAGTTGGATGAACCTCTGATGGACAATTATCTCTTAACCATAAAAAATTAAACTTACTTTGTTCACCATCACTCCAATCAACTAGTATTGATTTACCATTCTTTTTCAACGACGATATAGATGGATTATGACTCATAAATTATTTAAAATTATTGTATTTCCTACCCCAATTTGGAAACTTATCTTTTTGATTTTTATTTAAAGTTTTCATAATTTCAATCAAAAATAAATCTCTTTGTTCCTCAAGCTCTTGGATATTAAACTTTCCAGCCTGTTTTTTTGTTCCAGAAACCATTGCTTTTTTTAGTTTATTCGTCAATTCAGGAGCTTTCAACTTAGTCCAAGGTAGTTTTAGAGCAGGACCAAATTGCTCCAGCATATGTTTCATTCCAGTTTCTCCACCAGCTAAATGAAATGTCAAACAAACCCCCATAAAAGCCCATCTTAATCCAGGACCATAGACAATAGCATCATCAACTTCCTCAGTTGATGCTACGCCATCATTTATTATATGCAAGGCCTCACGCCATAAAGCTTCTTGAAGTCTGTCTGAAATGTATCCTTCAATTTCTTTTTGAACAATGAGCGGTCGCATTCCAATATGTTCATATAATTTTTTTAATTTTTTAACATTTGTATGACTAGTTTTTTTACCAGCTACAATCTCCACAAGAGGCAATAAGTATACTGGATTAAATGGATGTCCGATTAAAACTCTTTCAGGAAATTTGCAGGCGGATTGAATTTTTGATGGTAGTAATCCAGAAGAACTAGATGCAATTATAACATTTTTGGGAATTATATTATCAATTGTTTTTAGAATATTTTTTTTTATTCTTTCACTTTCAGGCGCATTTTCCTGAACAAAGGTTGTTTCATGTAAAGCATCATTCAAATTAGTAAAAACATTTAGATTCTTCAATGAAGCGTTTTTATTTAAACCTAACTTTTTAAGACTTTTAAAGGCAGTCTGAATATTTTTTTTTAATTTTTCTAGCGATTCTTTATTGGGGTCATAAGCTTTAACAACATAACCTTTAGCAAGAAATCGTGCTGCCCATCCAGCACCGATTACGCCCGTTCCAATAATTGAAACAATCTTTCTTTTCAACTTTTTAATCCAAGTTTGATTCTTGCTTCATCAGGACCCATTACATTCGAGCCTAAATTATTTATTATTGTAGCAGCCTTCTCAACAAGTGATCCATTTGTTGCATAAACACCTTTTTCTAAATAAAGATTATCTTCAAGACCAACTCTAACATTGCCTCCTAATAATACCGCTTGCGCTACCATCGGCATTTGATTAATTCCAATTCCAAAAGCTCCCCAGTTACTTCCTTCAGGTATCATATCAACCATATTCTTCATTGAACCGGTAGTCGCAGGCGCACCGTATGGTATACCTAAACAAATTTGAAACAATGAAGGCTGATCTAGCAATCCTTCCTCTAACATCTGGTTTGCAAACCACAAATGACCTGTATCAAAGACTTCAAGTTCAGGTTTAACTCCTAATTCTTGAATTCTCTTAGCGCCAATTCTTAGTTGTTCTGGGGTTCCAACATAGATCATATTTCCATCACCAAAATTTAGAGTGCCGCAATCTAAGGAACATATATCTGGCAATAGTTCTTCAACGTGACTTAGTCTTTCAAGTGCATTTACAAAATCTGTATTCGAACCAAAGTTTAATAAATCATCTTCTGGACCAATTTCTATATCTCCTCCCATTCCACTTGTGAGATTAATTATCACATTCGTTCCACTATCTTTAATTCGGCTAACTACTTCTTTATAAAGTTCATTATCTCGGGATCCCTTTCCAGTTTCAGGATTTCTAACATGAATATGGGCTATAGCGGCTCCAGCATTAGCTGCCTCAATAGAGGCATCAGCTATTTGTTGAGGAGTAACAGGAATATTAGGATGCTTTCCAACTGAGTCCCCCGATCCGGTAACTGCACAAGAAATGATAACATTTTTATTCATAAGACAATGAAGTTACAATATTAAAAAGAATTTACAATTTGAATAGTATAGTATGTAATAAAAAACAAAATGGAAAATCTTCAAAAATTTTATATTAACGGTAAATGGGTAAAACCCAATTCAACTAAAACAATGGCAGTTCTCAACCCCGCAACCGAAGATTTGATAGGTGAGATAATTCTTGGTAATTCTGAAGATGTAGATATGGCTGTGAGCGCTGCAAAAAATGCATTTAATAGCTTTTCTAAAACTTCAAAAAATGATCGTTTAGAATTATTAAATAAAATTAGGCAGATCTCTGAAAAAAGATTTGAAGATCTTGCTAATGCAATGACATCAGAAATGGGAGCTCCTCATAGAATGGCTCGAGATGCACAGGCAGATGCTGCAATAGGACATTTAGATGGTTTTATTGATGCATTAAAGAAGCATGAAGAAAAAATTGTTCTCTCTAATTCAGATGTACTTTTAAAAGAGCCAATAGGAGTTTGTGGTTTAATTACTCCATGGAACTGGCCCATTAATCAAATTACACTGAAAGTCCTTCCAGTGATTGCTACAGGATGCACATGTATCTTAAAGCCATCTGAGCATACACCTTTATCAGCGATGGTTTACGCTGAAATTCTAGATGAGGCTGGAGTTCCTGATGGTGTATTTAATTTAGTACATGGAGATGGAGAAGGAGTAGGTGTGTCGATGTCTCGGCATCCAGATATAGAAATGATGTCATTTACTGGCTCAAAAAGAGGAGGTAAGTCAGTAACTATTGAATCTGCTGAAACTGTAAAAAAAGTAACTTTAGAATTAGGTGGTAAATCGCCTAACATTGTCTTTGCAGATTGTGACTTAGATGAAAAAGTAAAAGATTCAGTAAATGAATGCATGTTTAATACAGGACAATCTTGTGATGCTCCTACAAGGTTACTGGTAGAAAAAAAATGCTACGATGAAGTAATTGATATCGCAAAAAAAACTGCCGAAGAAATTAAGGTAGGTGATCCGACACTAGATGGTGACCATCTCGGACCACTCTTTGATAAAATTCAATTTGATCGGGTTCAAAATATGATCCAAGTTGGTATTGATGAAGGAGCAAATCTATTAGTAGGCGGCCTTGGAAAGCCCGATGGCCATGAAAAAGGATGGTTTGTAAAACCAACAATTTTTTCTGACGTAAATAACAATATGAGAGTTGCTCAAGAGGAAATATTTGGTCCGGTACTAGTTATAATTCCTTTTGATGACGAGGATGAGGCGATTAGAATAGCAAATGATACTCCTTATGGTCTTGCTGCCTATTTGCAGACGGGAGATAAAGAAAGAGCAGAACGAGTCTCAAGGCAATTAAGAGCTGGCGGTGTTCATGTTAATGGTGGCGGTTATAATTACGGCTCACCTTTTGGAGGATATAAGGAATCTGGCAATGGACGAGAAGGTGGAGACATGGGGCTAGAAGATTACCTTGAAACTAAAGCACTTCACATTGCTTAAGATATAATAAAAATTTTTAATATGCCAAAGTTGCTTTGGAGCCCATCTAAGGAAAGAATTGAAAAAACAAAATTATATAATTATTTTATTTTTTTAGAAGAAAACAACAAAATACAATTAAACTTTGATTATAGTAAAATCTGGTCGTGGAGTATTAATCACCCCGCTGAATTTTGGCTAAGCTTAATTGATTATCTGGGCATAAAGTACAAAGGAAGTTCTAGTCCTGTTATTGAAAAAGATAAATCTATATATAACCAAGAATTTTTCAAAAATATTAAAGTTAATTATGCCGAAAATATATTATCTAATCTTAACTCCTGCCCGATTACCTTTATCAATGAACTTGGGTTTAAGAAAAGTTATTATAAGGAAGATTTAGTATCAAAAACTTCAAGATTAGCTAACTATTTTAGGTCTATTGGGGTCAAAAAAGGAGATCGGATTGCAGCTGTTTCTGTAAACAGCGCTGAGACACTCATTGCATTTTTAGCAGTGAACTCTATTGGAGCAATATGGTCATCTTGCTCACCAGATTTTGGTGAAGTTGCTATTTTAGATCGTTTTAATCAAATAAAACCAAAAGTATTATTATATTCTAAAATATATTTATATGGTGGAAAAAAATTTGATATTGAAAAAAAGATAAAAAATGTAATTAATAAAATTCAATCACTCGAACATACTATTTGTATTAATTATCCAGACAAGAAACAGGATAAAGAAATAGAAGGAATAAGTTTAAATTCAATTTTCCAAAAAGAAACTTATGAAGGAAAGATTATTTATGAAGAAAACTTATTCAATGACCCAATGTATATTCTATATTCTAGTGGAACAACTGGTAAGCCTAAATGTATAGTTCATAATACCGGTGGCCCACTGTTACAACATATAAAAGAGCAACAGCTTCATTGTGATCTAAAAATAGGTGACAAATTATTCTATTATACAACCTGTGGCTGGATGATGTGGAATTGGCTTATTACAGGTTTAGCGTCAGGAGTTTCATTAGTACTTTATGATGGATCCCCATTTTATCCAGAGAAAGAAACCCTTTTTCAAATTGCTGAAGAAGAAGAAATTACATGCTTTGGAACAAGTGCAAAATTTATAGATGCTTTAAGAAATGATAAGGTAAATATTTTAGAAAAATATAATTTGGGCAAACTTCAATCAATATTAAGCACAGGATCTCCGCTAATAAGTGAGAGTTTTGAGTATGTGTATGAATTCATTAAAAAAGATGTCCATCTGGCCTCCATTAGTGGAGGTACAGACATTGTGTCTTGCTTTGTAGGTGGTAATCCGATGTTGCCAGTTTACTCTGGTGAAATACAAAGTAAGTGTCTTGGAGTGGACGTAGATGTATTTGATGAAAAAAGCCAGAGCACGCTACAGAAAGGAGAGCTGGTATGTAAATCACCACTTCCATCTATGCCGATTGGGTTTTGGGATGACTTAAATAAAGAGAAATATATTAAGTCATACTTTGCAAAATTTAATAATGTATGGACACAAGGTGATTATGCCAAAATATCTCAAAATAATGGAATAGTCATTTATGGACGTTCGGACTCAACATTAAACCCTGGCGGAATCAGAATTGGTACTGCCGAAATATATAGGTCTGTCGAGCAAATAGATGAAATTGTTGAATCTATTGTAGTTGGTCAGTCTTGGGACAATGATACAAGAATTATTCTATTCGTGAAACTTCAAAATGATATTGAACTTGATCAAGCTATTATTGATAAAATTAAAAATAATATTAGATCTTCTAATTCTATAAGGCATGTACCAGCAAAAATTATTAAAGTAAGTGATATACCTAGAACAAGAAGTGGCAAAATAGCAGAAATCACTGTGAGAGATATAATAAATGGCATGAAAGTAAAGAATTTAGAGGCTTTAGCCAATCCAGTTTGTTTATCCGAATATGAAAATATTGAAGAATTAAATAATTAGTTTTATATTTTTTTATGGATTTTGATTATGACTCAAAAGAAATAAGGTTTTCTGTTGGAGATGAGCAATATAAGCTTCATCCTTTATGGATGAGAGAAAGGTCACTAGAAGAAGGTACGGTTGATCAAAACTCATTACAAAGACTTTATGACCCAGAGAAAATTTCTGAAAATTTAGAAATTAAGGAAGTAAACAAATTAGAAAAAGATAAACTGTTAATTAAATTCTCAGACAATCATGTAGCTAAGTATTGTATTAAAAACTTGATTAAAGAGATCAAGAGGGCAAAAGGACTTCCTGATAAAGTTTTTTGGAATAAAGAGAATATCTCACTTAGAAAGTTTAAATTTGATTATAGTAAAAATGAAAATAAACAAATTTATGAGATATTAGAATATTATCATAGATATGGATTTGCAATTGTAAGCAAACTCAAACCTGAAGATGGTGAGATTATAAATTTTGCAAAAAAAATTGGATATATAAGAGAAACTAATTTTGGAAAATTGTTTAATGTTAAGTCTCAAAAGCAACCAAACGATTTAGCATATACATCTATTGAATTAGAGTCTCATACTGATAATCCATATCGAAAACCAGTGCCTTCAATTCAATTTTTATTTTGTATTCATAATAGCTGCCAAGGAGGCGACTCAACTATTGTAGATGGGTTTAAGGTTGCAGAGGATTTAAAAAATGAAAATCTAAATGCGTTTAATACTCTTACAAATACTCTAATCAATTTCAAATTTAAAGACAAAGATGCTATCCTAGAAAAGACAGGTAAGATTATAAAGTTGAGTGAGCGTGGAGAGCTAAAGCAAATAAAGTATAGTAACAGACTAGATTTTGTTTTTTATCAAGAACCTAAAAAACTCGATGAATTTTATGCAGCAAAAAGAATTATGCATCAAATGATAAATTCATCAAAATATTTATTTAAGTTTCGCCTTGAGCCCGGAGACCTAATTATTATGAATAATTATAGAACACTTCATGGCAGAACAAGCTATAATACCGCTGAAGGTACTAGATGGCTGCAGGGATTATATATAGATCATGATTCCGCAGAGAGTAAATTTAAATTGTTGTCAGAGGAAATATAAATGAAAAAAGTTAAATTCACGCAGATGAAAGATGGCACAAAAGAAGATTATGATCTTTTAAGTAAATATGAAGAAAAGTTTTCAAAAGATCTTCCTGATAGAGTATTAGAAGCGTTGAAAAATTTAGATAGTTCAGTTGATGGTTATCAAGTTACAAGGTTAGAGCATTCACTTCAATCAGCAACTCGTGCCGAAAAAGACGGAGCAGATGAAGAAATGGTAGTGGCAACTCTTATACACGATATTGGAGACAATCTTGCCCCCCATAACCATAGTCAGCTTGTTGCCTCAGTTTTAAGGCCCTATGTCTCAGAGAAAATATATTGGATCATACTTCACCATGGCATATTTCAAGAATATTACTATGCTCATCATATAGGTAGAGATCGTAACGCTAGAGATAAATTTAAAGATCATCCTTACTACCAAGATGCCGTAGATTTTTGTGAAAAATGGGATCAAAAGTCATTTGACCCAAATTATGAGTCTTACTCTCTTGAATATTTTGAACCAAAAGTTAGGAAGCTGTTCTCCAAGGAGCCAAATTTTTAGGCAATTTTTTTCACAATAACGTTTCCTACAGAGTAACCGGCTCCAAAAGAGCAAATAATTGCAAGCTCGTCTTTTTTTAGTGATTTATTGTGTTTGTGAAATGCAATTATAGAACCTGCAGAGCTTGTATTGGCATATTCGTCGAGTACGACGGGAGCCAGATCTCTTGACGCTTCTTTGCCGAGTACATATTTAGAGATAAGAACATTCATATTTTCATTTGCCTGATGCAAATACATACCTTTTAAATCTTCAGCAGCGAGCTTATTTTCTTCTAAATGATCCTTTATTAAATTAGAAACTTTAGGGATAACTTCTTTGAATACTTTCCTTCCATTTTGATGGAATAATTTATCCGCCTTACCAACTCCTTCAGGAGAAGAGCTGTTAAGAAATCCATAATTGTTTCTTATATTATTAGAAAACTCTGTGAGGAGCTTTGTTCCAAGTATTTCATATG
>ERZ802830.1642-NODE-1642-length-21123-cov-7.32737_pt1 | contig 21123 bp, 14 predicted proteins | sample MGYA00345654_ERZ802830 | MGnify/ENA primary metagenome ERZ802830 (study PRJEB30503, sample SAMEA104212375) | marine metagenome | biome: Westerlies Biome; feature: [SRF] surface water layer (ENVO:00010504) within the epipelagic zone...; material: water...
TCCGACCTCTCAACAATTTCATGGGTTTCAGGGTCTCTATATCTAAAAAAGCCACCACCATTTTCTGTGTATGATAATAAAATGTTGTATCCATGTGCGTTCCAATTATTGTGCCAACTCATAAAACCTGTTGGAGGATAATATACATGAACAGCTTGATTTCTAGCACCAAGGAAAGCTAGTAATTCATTTGTAAGGTTCATATATTTCTCTTGGAATTCACCAGGCAAACCACCTTGGTTGAAGTCGTAAGACATAGATATTTCTGGATAGCCTTCGTGTCTACCATCTAAGTCTAATATTGCTTGAAGATACTGCGAGGATAAAGCATTATCCATTGTGTCTGTATTTTTAGGATTTTCTTTAGATAATTTATTGAGCCACTCCAAATCCTGTTTAAAAAACCAATCGGAATACGGAGTTAATATTTCTAATAATTCATCTGATGTATTGGTCCAAATCATTTTTTTAAGTATATCTCATGCCCCGGTATGGAGTAATGCCACATAACAATTTCATCGCCTTCTAGTTCTTCATCCATGTGGCCATTAATAAAGTTCCAACGAACAGGCATGTTTTCATCCCACTTCACACCATGATCTGAATATGTTAGTAACTTCCACATAGTAAAAGTATCCCACTTTCTCACTTCATTAGGATAATCTCCTATGTCATGTTCAGGGTCTTGTTGTTTAACATACTCACCATACCATGAGTTCATTAATGAGATTGTTTGTGAATTGTTTCTATATACGAACATACCACAGTGCATTGTCATTTCTTCTGTGTTAGATAATTTTGTTACCTTAGCATTATAAGGTCTAATTTTTGTAAACAATAAATCTAAATCATCTGGTAGTTGATCAAATACAAATTCTATGTCTTCGTGTTGGCATAACATATCAGCATCTAGATAACAAGTCTTTCCTTTATAAGGTGTTCTTCCCAATGCCCATAATTTAGCTCTTATATGTTTGGGTACACCCCAAGTTACAATCCAATCTGCTTTTTCATAATCAGAAGGTTTTATCCAATCCTCATTGTCTATAAAAATTGTTATATGTGCGTCTGGATAAAATAGTTTAACTGACTCTGCACACTCTAAAGCTGCCTTATAAAATCTTTCATGTAAAGAAGCTACAATTAAAAATCCATTCTCAGGAAAGTCATCACTTTGATCTGTGGTTACACTATAGATAAGATTGTCAGACATATATGTATCGCCTATGCCAGGCTTACCTGCTGTTTCTAATGCTTTGTTTTCGTCTTTGTAAAGTTTAACATTATTACATATTAGTTCTGCATTATCTAAACTAAACTCTGTGCCAGCTTCTTGATCTTCTAATATTTTATATACAGTATCTTCTATCCAAACATGTTGTCCAGCTAGATGTTCTAGTTCTTGATACCACACATCTACGAATACGCCAGGATATTCTTCTTGTATTAAAGGTTTATTTTGATGTTTCTTCATCCACCAATCCTTGTATTATTAATTCTTTACTCATCAATATTGCGGTTAGAGCTTGAACTTCTAAAGGAGATTTGGCTTTTCTAATTAGTTTTTTAAGTGTATTGTTTTTGGAATTCTTTACCAATTCAATTTCAAATGCTTGAAGTTTAGCGCCAAACAGTTGTTCCTGTTTTGCTCTTGTGGCTTCTGTCTCAGCTCTTTGAAGACGCTTCTTAATATGCTCGTCTCTTTTCTTTAGCCTTTCAGCTGTATTCTCATCGAGAAAGTCTTCGCCAAACTGCTCCATAATTTTGTTATAATCTACATTGGTTCCATCTGTATCTTGAATAGACGCAACAGTTTTCCTTCCGTCTGGATAAACTATCTCAGCAATTATATGTTTGTTTTCTTTATTAGACCAATAAGGATCTTGGAACTCAAATAAAGGTTCTGAAGGAGTGTCTTCTCTTAGGGTAATGTTTTTTGGATCAACCTTAATATTTAAAGGTACGCGCTTCTTCTTTGCCATAATGTCTCCATAATATAAGTTTATTTATACTGCTAGTTAAGCAGTTCTCAACCACAGTTTTACCGTATCTACTGTTGAGCTTGAAGATTGGATTGTGTCGCCTGCGTATGTGCCTGAATAATAACCTGTGTATGTTCCTGTATATGTTCCTGCGTATGCTGAGGTTCCTACATAAGTTCCTGTATACGAACCTGCGTATGTTCCTGCATAAGTTCCTGAATAGTTCTTAGCACCTGTGTAGTACCCTGTATAAGTTCCTGTGTAAGAACCTGTATATGAGGTACCTGCATAACCTGAGTAGTCTTCAGCGTATGTACCTGAATAACCACCTGAGTATGAGCCTGCGTATGCTGAGGTTCCTGTGTAAGAACCTGTGTAGTTTCCTGTGTAGTTACCTGAGTAAGTACCAGAATAACTTTTAGCACCTGTGTAGTTTCCTGCATAGTTACCTGAGTAAGTACCTGTATATGCTCCTGTATAGTTTTCAGAAGATACATCTTTCTTTGTATCTGTATATGAGTCACCCTGTTGAACCCAAGTACCTGAGCCTGGTGCTGATGCTTGTAATGCGTAATATCCTTTACCTGAAGATACGATATAGTTTCTTAAGTTAGGGAGCATGTTTCCTACTTCTGCATCTGACATTTCTTGAACACCAGCTCCACCGCCTTGTACTTTAAGTGGTCTATAATTTGTGTTTGCTGATGATGTAGCAGTTGTCTTCTGCCATATTGTTTTATTTACAGTTGTTCCATCTACCTGTGTATCTGCTAGTACATATCTAGATGTCCATGTACCACCTGATGGTGCCGATGTACTCATTGAATATTGGCCTGTTGTATAAGACCCTTGTGCAACCATATCATCAATAACTTTATCAATAATATTTGTATCTAATTCTGAATCTGTGTATTCGTGCATTCCAACATCGCCTGATGAAAGATATGCAAGAGGGGAAGTGTAACTTTCTGATACTGAGTCTCTAACTTGTTTAGCTGCATAAGTTGTAACTGTAGAACTTGCACCGTCTGTTGGGTGAGTTCCTACTGCGTCGTCTCTTTTAGTATCTGTTGCAGAGCCTATAGCTGTGCCTGAACCGTTGATATTAATATCACCAGTCTCTGTTCCGTCTGTAGCATCTGAAAATGCTTTGGTAATTGTTGCTGAAATATATTGTTCTATTTCTGCATCCGTCATTTCTTGTAACCCTTGTATGTTACTTGAATCTGCCGGTACCGCTGATGATTTAATTCTTAAAGGTATCATTTGTTTTGTTTCCTAGTTTTAATTTACTCTTGTCCCTGATGAATTATAAATTATAACAGGGCTTAGCCTGTTCCACTTCGTTGCGCTTACGCCTACCAATTTTAAAGATGTTGCTGGACCTAAGTCTACAGCTGCATTTGCTGAGCCTCCGTCAATAGCTTCACCTGTTGATGGGTAAATCTTAATATTATTTGCTGTGTCATTTAGAATTAATATTTCTAAACCTGCTGCACAGTCTGGAAGTTTAACTCCCTGATCAGCTGTAGCTGTTGTAACAACATTATAAGTTGATGTCATTGCTGTAGCTGCTGCCTGATCTGCTCCTGCTGCTGAAATTGTAGCAGATGTAGAACTAGTTCTAGAACCACCAACTGACAACGCACCGGTTGTTGCTACTGATGTTACTGTAACAGTTGTACCTGAAATTGTTCCAAAAGAAGCATTACTTCCTGATTCGTATTTGTCAGTATTAAGATTAGTAAAGTTAGCGTCAACCTCATTATTCGTAAGAGGACTACCTTTTGATGCTCTTAATGTTAAAGTTGCCATTTATCTTCCTATGTAATTTTGTTAACTAATAGTTCTAAAGTATTTTTTATCTCTACAAGTTCTGTCTTTAAAGTATTTATATCATTTTCATACTCTATAATCTTTTTTTGCTGAATTCTTTTGATTTTATATGCCTTCAGCCCTTCATGATTTATAGATAATAATGCTTTAGAATTACGATCTCTAATTAGATCTCTTTCTCCTTCAATATTTATAACACCTTCTGCTATCTTTTTCATGTTATACCTGCAACGCTATCGCTCTTAAGTCTTTAAACTTAGGAACTCTTGATGTTGTTGAACTTAAAGGTACAACCTTAACTGCGAAGGTCTTATAACCTGTATGTGTTACAGTTCCTACGGTTGCTGTTGCTGTAGCACTAGAACCGCCACCACCTGATATAGTGATTGTAGGTGTAGAAGTATATTCTCTACCTGGATTTGTAACTGTTATAGCTGTAACTGCTCCGCCACTAATAGTAGCCGTTGCTGTTGCGCCATAACCACCACCGCCTGTTATAGCTACTGTAGGTACCGAGGAGTAACCTGAGCCACCAGCTGTAACACTTGCGCTTAATAATGATTTAACATCGTATTCAAATACACCACTACCATTTAAGCCCGCTGCGTTAGAGCCTTTACTTGGTAATGTGTAACTATACTCTGCATAATCTTCTGTTTGTTCCTTAGGACTAGTTACTGCCGATAACTCTGTCCAGGATAAATCATCTATAAAGTCTCCCTCATCTGATGAATTCTGTAGCTTCCCGTATACTTTTAGACTACCTTCTGTAGGTATGGAAGCATCTAAATAAACTTGTATGTCTTCTGCATCTTGTCCGTCTTCTAATATAACTCTTCTAGTAATATATTTACTAGATGCGTTACCACCTAATCTTGATTCTTCATTTGTTGAATCATTATTTACATGATTACATATACACAATAAATCTAATTGCTCTGTGTCTATAATAGGACTTTGATGAATTTGTGTTGTATACATGTCAATTGATAACAATGCTGTAGAATCTCCATTATAATTTGCTAATTCGTTTGATCTACTATAAATTGTTCTTTCTGTTTTAAGTTCCGTTGTAGTGTTCCAATCTAAAGTATCATATACTTCTGTAACTCCTGATTTTGAAACTGCATCACTTGCGCCTGTTTCTGTAATTGATACTTCTGCAAGACATGTTGTTGATGGAGATGCTCTTAATAAAGCTGCGTTAAGAGCTACTTCGTTTACTTTTTTATTTGTAAATGAACCAATTGTTCCATAACCCTGTGCGTTACCTATAAGTTGGCCTACTGTAAATGGTAGAGCATTACCATTATATAATGTTAATTGTTCGTCTAATGTATTCCAACCATCAACTCTACCTGATTGTAATGATAATGTAGCAGTTGCTTGTGTTCCTGTACCTGCTGAGATTGCTATTGTAGGAGCACTTGTATAACCCGATCCAGGATTAGTAATTGTAATAGCTGATATAACATCTCCTGTTACCGTTGCTGTTGCTGTCAATCCTGTTCCATTTGTTCCTGTATTTGTTACTGTAACTGTTGGTGTTAAACCTGTATATCCTGTACCTGCATTTGTAATTGTAGGTGTAAAGCCATTCATCCAAGTACCTACATTCCAATTAATTGTAGAGCCTGTACTTGTAGAGCTAAAGTTAACCCAGTCTAAAGGACTATTAGGTATCTTAGCTTTAATTGTTGTATTTTGTTTGAATGAGGCTCTAAGTACTTTAAACATCATATCCTTGGATTGTAACGGCGACCAAGATCTATTATTAGCAGATGAGAACATCATACCTATATGAGGTTGTTTTGTAATTCTATTACTTGTACCAAATTGATTTTCACCTAATTCTGAAATCCAAAGTTCAAAGTTTTCATCATCGTTCTCTGGTATAGGAACAATACAATACTCTGTATCATTTTGTAAATGTACCAAGTCATCAAATTTAAAGTATGTAGGATTATAGTTTGTAACATTTGATACTGTACTTGATAATGATATACCATTAGGACCTAATCTTTTAGTTCCATTAGGAACAATTTTAGGACCAGGTATTCCGTTGATAGTTTCTCTAATTTGTAACTCTACTCCATTTATAAGAGATTTATTTTTAAAGAATAATTCTATACCTGTTATGTGTGCACCGCCAGGTAATCCTTCAACCTTAAATGTTTGTGCTAATGGGTCCATTCCCCAACCTGGAAAGCCCCAACCGAAGTCCCAACCAAAATCTATTGGAATTTCAAAATCAAATATAGGATCAGGTATGGCTGGCACAGGTTCTGGTGCTGATGTAGGTACTGGTGGTGTTACTGGCGGTGTACTTGGCGCTGGTGTTACTGGCGCTGCAGTACTTGGTGCCGGTGTACTTGGCGCTGGTGTTACTGGCGCTGCAGTACTTGGTGGTACTGGTGATGATGTTACTGGAACAGCAGATGATGGTGGTGCTGTTGGTGGTATTAAAATAATTGTAGGTACTGGAACCGGTACCGGTACTGGATTTATAACAATCGTTTCTACTGGAGGATTGTTAATTATAATAGGTGCCGGTGGAGGTGGCATTGGTGTTCCACTTCCTATTGTATAAGTAACCGAATTATCTGTTACTGTTCTATTGTCTGTAAAACTATTAGATACAACATTAGCTGTTTTCATTGCTAATATTGTGTCTTGTTTTTGTTGTATAAAGCCTGTTGAATCGTAGTTAGCATTACATAGAGTTTTAGCGTTCTTATCGTTATTATTTTCGTCTGATGTTAATTTAAATACTCTTGTTCCTGCTTTAAATGTTCCGCCCGGCAATGTAAAGTTTACTTGTATTGTTCCATCGGCTTCAGTTGTTAATGTACTATTACCTGCGATATCAGTACAATTAGCTGATACATCTTCTCCATCAAAGAATGGATAAACTCTAGTACTAGGTTTTAGTCTTGATGCTGTAGCTGTAATCATTCGACTTCGCATAAACGGAGCGAATGCCATGTCTACTACTTTTTCTCCTAATGAAAGATTTTCTGTTGTAGATTGTACTCCAATACCCACACCCTGTCTTACTTGTGTTTGTTCTGTTGTTGTAGTTGTAAAGGATGCTCCACTTCCATCTCCACCGCCTGTGCTAAATGTGTCTAGAGTTTCAGTAGATGATGTAACATTTGCTGCTCCTGTATCTTCCCATGAGCCCCATTGTGTACCCCACGCATCTGCCATGTTTTCCCAAGCATCGTAATTACCATCATAATTAACATTAACTGCTGGTTGAACTGCTGTGTCTACAAAGTTATCTACATCTGGTGAAAGTGTCATTGAACCATGATATGTAAATAATAACTCTTTAACCAAGTTTTCTGTTTGTGAGGCTTGAAGTTGTTCGGTGTATATTGTTTCACCATATGGTAGTGAAAGTGTACGCCCTGTTCTTCTTAATTCTGTTCCGGTGAGACTAACTGTATCTGATACATTTTCTACACCACTTGCGTCGCCTATAAAAGTAGGTATATTTTCTAGTACAAAGAATGGTCTAGCCTCTTTCTTTTTAGGGTCAATTGAAATTTTATAATCAGGATCTAATACTGATCCTACATTATGTCCTGTAAACGGATCTACTAATATACCATTTTTAAATCTATCCGTTCCATTTGAATTAATAATAGTTTGATCTTTTGCATAAGTTTCTAATAGATTAAGTGAGGCATAGTACTCTAGATTTTTTATTCTAGATTCTAATGTACCAATGTCTTTCATTGTAAATCTCTTCTGAGATACATTTTTAATCTTAGATGAATACTCTATTCTATTAATAACTTTAGCGCCTTCAGGTGATAAACAAGGATAAGGAACTAAATTTAGTTCTGCCATTGTCATACATTGAGGCGGTTCTGCTGGAAGTTTAGGAGTATCTGAATAAGCTCCTTCTACTATTCTAAACTCTCCATCGTTATCTAATACTACTCTTGCTTTCTTTCCTTGGTAGTATTGTAAATCTGTGCTAAATGTTTTTGTAGGAACTGGATTTGTTAAACCTGAACCAGGTCTAGTAATCTCTCTTTCGTTTGTAGGATTGACTGTTGCACTACCTAATGTTCCTGTATTTGTTGCTGTATTTGCTACATAAGGACGGAAGTCTAAGCTATCTTTTAAATTAAATATTCCAAATTTATCTGATTTGTATACTGGTATATCTTCAGTTCTAATTGTTCCTGCTGCTGGACTTGAAGTATCATCTATCGGATAACTATCTACACAAGCAAATGTAGGTCCTGCAACTGTCTGTGTAAAGAACGAAAGTTTAACAACAAGATATCTATTAGTAGATAAATCTAATGAAGATGTAGACTTTTTAAATATTTTTGATTGTCCGTAATAAGAGTCTGTTTGTCCTGATACAGATCTAAATTGGTTTGTTACATCTACTTGTCCTGTACTATAATCAGAATTTGAACCTGCTGTAATTGATTCTATTTTATAAAGATCTGTAATACCTAAGTTATATTCACCTGTTGTACTTGATGGGTGTGTTCCTGTATCAATTTTTACATATTTAGATTCTTCTAAAGTTTTAGCAATTGGTGAACTGTCTGAAACTTGTACAGGAATATAAACTCTAACATCTGAACCTGATCCTGTAATTGCTCCGCCTGTATCAATTGTAATTGATGTTGAGTTAACAACGGTAACAGATGCGTTAGAGTTATTAGACGTCATGTCTATATGTTCGCCTGTCTCTACTGTTGCAGAGTTTTGTGTAAACCCTTGTTTGGCTACAACAATAATATCTCTTTTTTGTGTATCTGTTAGTGTTCCTGAATACGGGAATGTTTCATTACCCGATACAGTTAAACTTGCTGTTCCATCTGTTGTTGATAATGATACATCGAATTCTTTCTGGTATTGGAATGTGTAATCGTATGTACTACCTGATGCTGCTTTTAATGTTTTAATATGTTTAGCAGGTAGTCTATATACTAATTTGTTTTGTTTAGATTCTTTTAATACTGCTTTTGAGGTTACAAGAACTGTATCGGCTACTCCAGACCAAGTGTCTGTAAGATTATATCTAACACCTTTAACTGCTGTAAAGTCTCCTGACATCATTGTTAGATCATATATGTAAAGTCTATAAACACAAGCATCACTACCAGGTGTTCCACTTTGATATACTAATTGTCTAACTTTTGCCTCACCAACTTTTGTTCCTTGTGCTGAGGCATTGCCTCCTTGGGCAGTATCGTAAAGTTCTATTTTTGCTCCGCCGTCTACATCAAATATTCCATCTACTTTATTAATTTCTATATAGTTACCATATGATGTTGATGTAGGTTGTGCCTCTTTTGTAATGAACATCGAAGGTTTCATTATAGGTATTCTTTTAGAACTTAGTAACTGTCTTTTAAAACCACCTACATAAGAAATACCAGGATCAATTTGTATCATTAAAGCATTAGCTGCTCCGTTATTTCCTGATGTATAAACACCACCATTTGTTCCGTCATTTAAATGTTCTCTAATAGAAACAGTATTACCATTAACGAGATAGTTTCCTGACTCGTCATAAGTTCTGTTTGCTAATATTTGTCCTACGCCACTTAAAGGATTATCTTTTAAATCAATTCTTTGTATTGTACCTAATTCAAAGTGTGCATAAGTAAAGAAGTTTTCAGGTTTTGTTTCTGTTGCTAAGTAAGATTTTAAAGTTACTGTATATTTAAGTCTATCTGCTCCAGGGGCGTTATAGTTAAATGAGCCTTGAGCTGGATCTAATAGTGATGAATCTGTTGCTGATGATTGTACTTCTTCTGTTACAACAAAACCAACATGTCTTTTAGGTAAAATATTATACCTAGCAACCATTGTTTCAATTCTATCAGTTTTAATAAAAGCGCCTCTGGCGTATATTACACCTGGCTGTAGAACTACTCTTTTTGTTGCGCCATAGTAGTTGTTTTCCCATGCACCTGTTAAACTATTAACAACAAAGGTTTTACCATTTTGGAAATTGCCTACTGTATTACTAGTTACTACCAATGTTTCACTAGCTGCAAAATGTGTAGTAGTAGCTGTAGAATTTATATATTTAATATAAAAAGTTCTTAAGTTAGGTGCTCCAGCTATTGTTCCTTCTTCTGAACCAATAATCTTAGCTTGGAGTCCTGTTGTACCACCTGTTATTGTTTCACCGTGAAATTGACTAAGTGCTCCTACATCAGCTGCTGCTGCGTCGGTATCATTAATTTTAATCCAATCAACTTGTTCCTCTGATTCTGCACAACCTGTTACTATTGAGCCTTCTTGTAATAAGAAACCAAACCCTTTATCAAACTGATCTTGTAATACAGATTGAAGTTGAGTTAACTCTCTCGCTTGTACAGCAACACCTGGTTTAAATAGAATTTTATGAAACCGTTTATCGTCGCTAAAATCGTCGTAATATGGTGATGCGTTTAAATTTAGTGCCATTTGTTAAAACCTAATCAATGCCTTTATTTGTTCTACTTGGTCCGCCGATCTTATGACTGGCGCCCGGTTGTCTAAGTAAATAACTTCACCAGTACTATTATCTATTTCTGGATCTGTTAAACTATTTATACTCAAGCTCGCAATGTTCTGTGTAGTATTTGTCAATGTTGAATTTACTGTCATAGCCGGATTTGTAGATGTTAAATATACTTCGTTGTTCGTTGTATCTACTTGTATGACTGTAAAACTACCACCATCATCAGTTGTAATAATATCATCTGCTGCGTAGTTTGAAGTTTGTCCTGCTGCAACACCAATTCTATAACATGCTGTTGCTGTGTTTGTTGTATATGTGACTCCGCCTGCTGTTTTAATATTTTTAATTAGTGATATTTGTCTGAAATCGTTTTCTAATATTAAATCTTTGTTTGCGTTGTCTGAAAATGAAACTGTAACACCTAAGTTATGTGCAAATAATTCTCTAGGTGCGTTTGAACCATGTCCACCTTGTGGTGATACAATAGCTCTAGCTGTTGCTCCTGTTCCAGGAGCTGATGTATTTGTAATAACTATGTCTGCGTATGAATAACCTGAACCAGGATTTGTAACTCTAATACTTGTTAAGGCACCTGTAGCTGCGTTAACATAAGCACTTGCTTCTGCTCCTGTGCCATCTCCTTCTACATTTATTTGTACATCATTAGCTGCGTAATCTTGTCCGGCGTTGGTAATAATAACTTTATCTAATGTTCCGTTAACTGCTGCGCCTTCTACAGCACTTTGTAATGTTGGTAATGAATCTGCATCTCCTAGATTAACTGTTCCTGTTGCTCCTGAACCTCCACCGCCTGTGAAAGTTACAAATGCAAAACTATAACCAGATCCAGATGCGCTAATTGTAACACCTGTTACTGCACCGCCTGATATAGTTGCTGTTCCTGCTGCTGTGCCGTCTCCATCTCCTGCAATAACTACTGTAGGAGCACTTGTATAACCTGTGCCTCCTGCTGTAATAGTTATGCTGTCAATTTCTCCTGTAACATCATGTGTAGGATTTCCTGTTAACTTTCTAACAGGTATAAAGTCGGCATCTAAAAATTTGTTTTGGTCTGAGGCTGATAACTGAAACATAAATTTCCAATTATAACCGTCTGATAATTCAAATACAGATGTTCCTGTACTTGAAGGTTCTACTGTACTTGTTCCATTAGCATTATTACTAATACATTTATATACTTTAAAGTCAGTAGTCATTATAAAAAATTTGGCATCAGCTAAATTGGAAGCACCAGAATTTGATTGATTAGTTGACGTCAATGCGTCATCATATTCATCATAAACGGTGCCCGATGTCCAATTTTCTCGTCTTGCCAATAGGCAGACATCTGCTGAGTCAATTCTTTGGGTAAACATCATGCTACGCCTAAAGGTAGATATATAGGAGTCGTTGTCAATAGGAACTTCTGGAGCGGTATCATCGCTCCAGGGTTCTGTTCTTCCTACGGCAAAGTGAAAATAATCATTGTTATTTTTAATGTCCCTATGAAAGGACCTTGCCAATTCTACTCTACCTAGTCTGCGTAGTACTAGTGCCATTTATATCCCTTAAGAAATAGTTACTGTCCAAGTAATCGTCATTGAATCTGAAGCAGCTTTGTTAACGACAGAAAATACTGTTCTACAAAGTAAAGTTCCACCTGAAGAGGCATTTAAAATACCTGCTTCTGTGATAGCGCCTGTTCCTGTTCCTGCTGCAAAAGATGCAACATAGGCTACTGCGTTACTTGTAACTGTTGTAGATGTTAGTGATACACGAGCTGCTTCTGTTCCAAGTGCTGTATCACTTGCAGCTGCTGCTGTGTTTCCTGTTCCAATGCCCATGTGAGACATTGCTGTAGCTGTAGCATCTTTCATTCTAGATGCAATAAAAGCAAGTCCTGTATCAACTACGAGGTTTTTTACCTCTCTAGTTTCTTTTACATTACCGTGCTTATCTTTGATTTCAACTGTAAGCTTACCTGTAGCTTTTGTTTCGTCATTTTTAAACATTTTAATCTCCTAAATTATGTTTATTATGTAAAGTTCCAACCGGTACCTACATAGTCCTCTGCTAGGTATGTAGGATCAACATAATTATGATTTGATCCTAAACCTGTGTCTCCAGCCGTTGCACTATCAGACACTGCTGGTTTTGATAATGCGTTTGCTAAGGATTCTGCGACACTCTGTGTTTCTGTTATTCCTTTACTTGTATTTATACTATCTATCGCTTCCGATCCTGTTAAAGATTCAGAAACTGGTTTATTGATTCCCAATGTATTAGAGTCACTTACTGATATTGTTTCAGTAAGATTTCTAAAGTAAGTTAATACAAATGAGTCTGATACTGTAGCGCTAGATGAGTAATCCCAAATAGTGCCTATGCTCAACGAATCACTTACTGTTGGTCCATCTGTTAGAGTTCTAATAAATGTAACCTCTGGTGCAATACTGTCAGATGTAGTAACAGAGTCTGAAGAGTTTTTATTATATTGAATATATCTCGCTTCTTCACCAATGTTATAGTTGTCTGCTGTATTACCATCTGTGTCATCATTCCAATAGCCTGAATTACAATAAGGCGATGAACCTTGGTCTGCTGCTGATACACTTTCTGTTTTACCTGCTGGTATAAAGTTTTTAGCAATGGACTCTGATGTTGTCGCTGTATCTGTAGATACTCTTGTTGTACTAAATGCCATCTGTTCTGATGTTGTAGCTTCGTCTGTTGATTTAAATATGTAGTATATTGTACCTGTTGTTTGTACACTAAACTGCGTATTAAATACGACTTCACTCTTAATAATTAAATCTCCAAACACTTCCATACCTGATGGGTGAACAGCATCTCTAATAGGTCTGTCCCAGGTTGTTTGTGCAATACCTGATTTAATTACATACGAATATTGTTGGTATCTTTTGTTGTCTTGTAAAACATTAACATCTGATAATTTACCTTGGTCGTTTTTCCATTTACCTTCATATTCAAAAAGGTAACCAGTTGCTAAGGTAACGACTACTGTTTCTCCCTTAGGAGATACTATATTAATGTCTGCTGTATCTTTTAAGAATGTAGAACCAGGATTAATAACCGTAAATGCTGAGGGTAAACCTGCACTTGTTACTGCTGTTATTCTAATAAAGGCATCATTTGAACCACCTATAAATGTGTAGTCCTCTCCAAAGTATCCACTAATAGCGTATGCCTTACCATCATCTCCCTGTTCATTAATAGCAAAAATTTGTCCTATTTTAAATCCTGCATCTACTTCTGAGCCTGCATAGGATTTAAATGTTACACCTGTTAATACTCTAACAATGTAACCATATATGTCTTCGTCAGAATTGGCTGCTCCGTCATCAACAACATAAGATCTTATTGTTTCAGTACTTTCCTCTACTGTAGGTGCTGATGTATAACCACTTCCTGCTGAATCAACTACTATACTTGTTACCACTCCATTAGCTACTAAGGCATGGGCTGTAGCTCCTGTGCCTCCTCCTGATCTAATTGTAATAGGTGGTGCTGCGTTATATCCTGTACCGCCTGTGTCAACTGTTATGCCTGTAACTGCCCCGCCACTAATAGTAGCTGTTGCTGTAAGTCCTGCTCCAGGGCCATGAATAGTTGTTACACCTGCATCGTCAAATGCTAAGATCAACTCAAATCTTTGTAAAGTTAATCCATTTGTTTGATAAGTATTTTTCTCTACTCTTCTAACACTTGCATTAGTAGTTTTTGTGATTGTAACTGTACCAGTTGTTTCTTTATATCTGATATCAATCTTTTTACCTTCAAGTGTAAGTGGCTCTAAACTACCACCGCCATGTTCTGCTTCTTGAATTTTTATTGCTGTTTCTACATTGTAAATACCATCTGAAGGTTTAAGTACATATTGATATGGATATGTTACTTCAACATTTTCCCCAAATAATACTCTAAAAAATGTTTCAATAGATCTTCTACTACCTTTAGCTTCATAAAAATCTTTAGCATGTTTATAAAAGAATGATCTATCTAATTGTATGGACTTAGGAAAATCTGATACTAGTGCTCCTCTCCATTTATCTAAAAATGCCTCTGAGGATAAATCAATATCTGATTTGTAATTTCTAACATCTTTGTATTGAGCATCCATAAAGGAATAATATTTTTCCAGGAATGTAACGAACATAGGATGTTCTGTTTTCATAAACTCTGGAACTTGCTCTTGAATTAAATAAGAACTATTTGTTGTTTCAATAGTTGAGTTGCCTTGAGCTGCGTCAAGAACTGCTGACAATACTGCGTCTGTTGTAATTGTGTCTAATGAGTTTGGTGTAACTGTAACTGTAGGTGTACTTGTATATCCTGTTCCTGGATTTGTAACTGTAATACTTGTTATAACACCACTGAATACAGTTGCAGTAGCTGTTGCTCCTGTACCTCCACCACCCGTAATAGTAATTGTAGGAACATTATTATAACCTGCTCCGGCATTTGCTATTGTTATAGACGAAACATATCTATAAAATGATGGAATATAATTTGCCATTTATACTTCTTCTACTTCTTTGTTAGCTGTAATAGATAAACCAGATCCTGAATTAATAGTAGCGTTAATAACGCTATCGTCTAATATTAATACTGTATTTCTTGAAGGTTTAGCCACTACTGCTGCTGTTGATGTATCTGATGTTCTTACCAATGCTTGTGTTGTAATATCTTTAACAGATTTATGTACACCAGAATTAATTCTTAAATGTGTTTCTGTGCCGTATAAACTATCAATAACTATTGATGGTAAGTCAACAGTTCCAGAATCGTAATCAATTGTTCCTACTTCTCCTACTACTTGTCCGTCTGATGTAACAGCATTTACAACACCTGTACCACTATATAAAGGTGCCACTACTGTTGACGCTGGAACATCTTCTAAGGAAACTTTATATGTTACTCCTGATAGCGTTACATTAAAATATGTACTAGATATTTCATTAGGTTGTAATTTTTGATTAAATTTAACTGTATAATTATGTTGAGATTTTAATGTAGGCTTGACTCTTTTTTGTACACCTAATTGTATATTTGTAGAAATAATAGAGTCTGTTGAACTGTTTATTAAATCGTGCAGTCTAGAATAATAAAAACTTTTATTTAATTTATTAAGTTTTGTTGTAAAATATTCGGTAACTGCTGTTTGTATTGCAGTTTCTAATTGTCCTTTTGTTAGTGTTGTTTCTTTAGGATCATATGTACTGCTAATAGTTAATGTTAAATATGTGTATTCTGGATCTACGAAAACTGGCCTGATTGCAACAGGTGTTTTAGGATCAATAACAGAATTAGTAATATTGTCTTTATCTTGTTCTGTTATAATTTGTCCTGCTACAGGATTTAATGAAATGAATACTCTACCATACATTGGAGGGTCGTTTTTCTCTCCACCCCAAACTGAAACAGACTGTATGTTTGAATTACTTTGTAATATTAGAGATTTATAATCTTGTTCTGTAACTGCTCTATCTCTTGTTGCGTTGTAACGGGGTGCGTTAAATCTAATCTCATCTATTGTTTCTTGTGTTGCACCACCCGATGCTGGACTTGATGTTGTAATTGCTATTGATTCTCCTGATGATGAAATTGTATTAGAACACCCAAATGTTTTACAACCATTAGGACCAGTACCTGATGAAGATATATAATCTACATTTAATATATTACCTGTGTCTAATTTTTGTCCTAATACTCCGTCTCCAAATCTTAATTGGAACAAACCATCTATACCTTCTTCTATCCAAAATGTTTTTGTATCTGACTTAATATCTAACATTGTAGTAGATACAGGCCAAGTTGTTACAGATAAATCTGAAAGTGATGTTTGTATTTGTGCTCTTATAGTTGTTGTATCTACTGATGCGTTAGGAATAATATAAGGACCGTCTGTGTTAGCTGCTGCAATGGTAAATGCGTTTGTTACTCTTCTACCTTCTTTAACAATAACATCTTTAAATATAAATTTTGTAACACCATCTATTACTTGGGCAGATGTTACAGAGTCATTTATTGGATAAAAACTATATGTTGAACCATCTTTTGTAGATGATAAAACTATATTTCTAGATAATGATAGTGTTGTACTAGTAAATGATGAAGGCGGTGTAACTGTAATGTCTACAGTTGCTGATGCACCTAAGTTAGATCTAGGTGTATAACCTATACTCTTTGCAATAGATACTACTGATTCTCTTTTAATAGCCGTGTCAATAAAGTTTTCATTTGCTAACATGTGAGCCAACATTCCATTATAATGCGTGTTGTATGCTAGTAAGTCTATTAAAACTGCTAGTGCAGAGCCTTCAAAGTTATAGTCTTCAAACTCTGTCTGAGACTGTAAATATGTTTTTAAGTTTGCTTTGATATTATCAAAGTCTAATTCTGATACATTTAATTGTGCCATCTATCTAAGCCTCTCCAATTGTAATTCTAGTTCTTGAGGCTCGTTTAATCCTATTACCTCAAAGTATATTTTTACTTTATACTCATTTCTATCATAGAGTGGTTCAACCAATACATCATCTATTTTAACTCTTTTTTCGTAATTTTCAAATAAAGTTTCTAAATTTCTTGCCATGCTACCTGCTGTAAACGGAGTCATTTGTTCAAATAACTGTCGAAATAGATCTGAACTTAACTCTGGATGAAATGGTCTTTCATGCATCTGTGTCATAACTAGCGTTTTCATAGACTGCTTAACTGCATTAGCATCTATCTTTTTATTTAAGTCGCCTGTTATCGCATTTTTACCAAAACTTAAATCAAAGTCTTTGTAAATTCTTGCTTTGTTTTGTCTTAGGATAGCCATATTAGTATTTATACTTAAAAGTCAAAAGTTGGCAATTCAATATTAAGAAAATCGTCTGTTGCTTTCTTATTTACTTTACTGGTTTCAATGTATGTCTCAATTGATGTAGGAAACTCAGGTATTGCTCCTCCCCTAAGTATCGCTACAGGGTCTATGTCTGGAAGAGATGTGGGAGTTGCCTTAATTTCTACATTAACACCTTGTGTTTGAATATTAGGAACTAACTTACATAAATTATCTAAATCCATAGCTCCTGTTCTTAATAAGTCTGCTAGGTTCTCAATATCTACATCGACATTAGCATACTTATCTTTCATATAATCTAACTGTGATTTTAATTGTGGTAATGCTAAAGCTCCTAAGGCAATATAACCTGCAATTTCTTTCATCTCATCTTGTAAGGATTTAGCTCCTGGTGGCAGTTCTGGAAAATTAATACTAGGTATGGCATCACTTAATTTATCCATTAAGCCTTGTGCTGCCGACTCAGCATTTTCCTTTAAATTAGCAAGTTCGTCCATACCTGGTATGTCCATTATTGCTGCGTCTATTTTGGCATTTAAAGCATCTACTTGTTCTGCTGCTGCCTTCATTGCTTCACTTGGTCCGCAACTCATTTTGTCCTCCTATTAATCTGGGGCTGTGGTTGTTCCTGCTGAACTACCACCGCTTATTGTATGTGTATGTCCAAAGCCTGACTTACCATTAGATAAATGATCTACGGTTGCTGTGCTTGTTCCTGTTATATCTACATCTTGTTTGATGTCTGTATTGTCTGCTTCTAATGTTTGTTGGTTTGTAGATTTTAATAATTGTGTATCACTAGTTTCAAGTTCCATCTTTTCTTTAGATTTAAAGTGTCCTTCACCACCTGTTAACATTAACATATTACTACCTGATGCGTTTCTTAAAACACCACCAACTTGTTGTACTCTATTTCTTGATACCGTTGTATTATGTCCTGCACTATATGTTTCTGTAACTTGTTTTGCTACTGATTCTGTTAAAGAACCTGTTACAGTTATTCCTTGATTACCTATAATTGTTTGTGCGTCATTTAAACTTACACGAGCTCCTCTCTCACCACCAATCAAATCATTAACATCAGTACTAACTTTTCTTATATCATTTCCTGTTATTGCTGTATGCCTGGAACCATGTATTGTAACATAATGATCTCCTTCTATTTCTTCATACTTATCTCCTTGGACAAGTATTTTAGAATCTCCTATAATTGTAACATTACAAGAACCTTTAATAACTACATTTTTATCCTCTGCAATAATTTCATAATCAGAGCCTTTTATTTTGTTTATTCTTGTTCCGTCTGCTTGTACTTCCTCAAAGTTTCCTACAGGATGATAGAAAGCATATCTTTCATTGCTTGGTGTATTGTCTATTTCTTGTACAAAACCACTTTCAGTTTCTTTAACCTGATTAAAAGGATACATAGATGTATATGTTCCAGGTTCTGTAGGAACACCTGTTCCACCACTTTTCATATCTGCAAGAGCGTCCCAATACTTAGGTGTAAACTCTTCTATTTCAAATGTTTTGTATGGGCCTTTTGCTCTAGCATAAGGTTCTTCCCATTGTTTGCCTTCGTAATCTTTACCTTCTACTGGATCTATTTGTCCTGTCATATCAGGAGCTTTAGCTGTTCTTATTTCTTTAATTCTTTCTTCTCTCTTTGTAAGTAAAGAGTAATGTGTTTCTGCCTTTTCATCTCTTGCAAGTCTTGGTAAGTCAGGCTCACCTACTCCACCAAAACCTTTTGGTGCCTCTTCGTCAAAACCACCTCTAGGATATGTTTTAGTAGGATCGTTGAAACCATCTTCATTTGGCAATTCTTCATTTTTAGGTTGAGGTAATCCTGCCAGTGAACCCATTATAACAGGCATTTGTCCTTCTTCGCCATCAGCAAAGAATCCTATAACAGTTGAACCAGGTAACAAGTTAGGTGTTTCCATAATGCCTGATGTACTTGCATTTGTAGGAGAGTTAATAACAGTGGCATAAGGAAGATCTTTTGTAGGTAATGTTTCTTTATTACCTGTATGATATCCCATTATTCTAACTTTGTATCTACCTGTTTGTGTAATGTCTGCTCTAGACTCAATAACTCCTACCCACCATATCCAATCGGGTATATTTAATTTACCATAATTTTTATTATTTGATGTCATCATTCACTCCGTCGTCTGGGTCTCCAATACTTTCTGCAAGTCCATTTTTAACAATTTCCATTAACATAACATAACCAACAGGGTCTACTTTGTGTCGTATAGCTGTAATTAAATAAGATCCTGTAAGTATAGGTTCTACAATGTCATCATAAGTTGCATCTGAAGGTTTGTCTACAGGTTTAGGATATACCATTTTTATTAATTTTCCTACTTCAATATCTGTTCTGCCTGGAACTGTTATTTCAAATGTGTAATCTTTAAATGAATTAAAATAGTTTGCTCTAAATAAACTATTGTTTACAACGGCATCATTGGCTGCTTTTAATTTGCCTCCAGGAATACCCATTGGTACATTACCATATGCAAAACTATTTAATAATTTAATTCCCATTTGTGAGTAAGGACTTCTTGGAGTTCCTGAGGGTACTGGTATACCATCGTCTGTATGAACAAAGTTTCCAAAGTCATCTCTTACATCTATATATTTTTCTGTTCTTTCTTTTGTAAACATATCGTACGCTCTTATAGACTGAGAATAATATCCACTATCTACTCCGTCTAGTGTATCAATAGTTCTAGGTATTTTAATATCTTCTATTTTACAATGTTTCTTTCCTAGGTTAACACCTACAAAACTTTCTCCACCTCCCCTATGAGGTACTTCAAGTCCTGGTTGAGAATAAACATATTCCTCAAATAAAGCTTCTTTTTGTGCTGCTATTAATTTTTGTATAGAGGTAAAATAAAAAGATTTATTACTTTCATAAAATACAAAGTCTGAACCTATATGCTCATTTCCCTGTGCGTATTTTGAAATAAATTGTAAATTTTGAGAGGGTGTCCAATAGTTAGATATATAATTTATATTAGAAGAATGAGGTGTATCACCAATAACTAAAGTTGCAAGTTCTTTTGCTTCTACAGGTCTACGATATTCTTGCATATAATCTGTATAAATTTGATTAACAAGATCTGCTGTATTGCCTGAGAATCTTTTAGATATTGGAGCAGATGCGTCTGTTAATCCTTCAATAGACATAAAGCCTAGTTCATATGTTTGTTCTCTATCTGTGTTTAATGATCTGTTATTAATAGAATAAATTTGAAAAGATTTATCAATAACATTGCCAGGCTCGTCTTCGTATGTAGCAGTTCTAAGTTTCATTGTAATAAGCTCTCCTGCTCCTATAGGTGAAGAGCCTATCAAATTAATAGCATCTTTAATTAATATTGATCCATGTATGTGAGGGTTCCAAACATCTTCATATATATTAAGTTCAATATACATGTTTGTAATATCGATATCTTCTAATGTTTGTGTAGTTAGAAACAGCTCATCTACAATAAGTTGTCCGGGCTGTTGTAAATTTTCTTCTGACTTAATGTCTGCCATGATATGTTACTTCACCAATTTCTTATATTGTGCTACTATGTCCTTTAAAAATATTTTATCTAAGACAAATATTTGTCTTTTCTTTTCGTTTAAATCATCTTCATATTGTGTATTTGTAACAGGTTCTATTTCTGCATTAGATAATCTTGTAGCGTCCCAATCTACAATAATAGATTTATTATCAGTTTCTACATAATGATGTACATCTGTAGCATTTGATGAACCATATTTATCTTTAATATAGTTGTTTAAATCTCTTTGTCCTCTAGGCCACTCTTCTGCAACATTTACAATATCATTAGATAACAATACAATCCAATGATACTTTGTAGAACCATAATAATCATATGCAACTTTCTCAGGAGTCTCTCCGTCGTTTACATACA
>ERZ802830.1644-NODE-1644-length-21107-cov-8.19129_pt1 | contig 21107 bp, 16 predicted proteins | sample MGYA00345654_ERZ802830 | MGnify/ENA primary metagenome ERZ802830 (study PRJEB30503, sample SAMEA104212375) | marine metagenome | biome: Westerlies Biome; feature: [SRF] surface water layer (ENVO:00010504) within the epipelagic zone...; material: water...
TTTTACGTAGCCAAAAATCAAAAACTAACACTTTTTAAGGATTTTAGTAAAAGCTATTGAAACGCTTCAAATACTTTTAAATGAATATTGTGATGGTATTGATATAATTGGAACTGCAACATCAACTGATGAAGGTTTAAAACTCATTAATAATTCAGATCCCGATTTAGTTTTTCTTGATATTGAAATGCCCAAAAAAACAGGTTTTGAATTGATTAACAATCTTGGTGTTTTTCATTTTTCACTTGTATTTGTTACTGCATATAACCAATATGCAATTAAAGCATTTGATTTATCAGCGATTGACTATTTATTAAAACCAGTTCCAATTGAAAGATTAAAAAAAACAATTAATAGAGTTAGAAGCCGTAATTTTCGTAAATCAGATTTTAAATCATTTAAGGGACTTTCTAAACAATTAAAAAGTGGAAAGCTAACCAGTGTAACTATTCCCTATAAAGACCGGCATGTAATCATTAAATTTGAAAATCTTATTGGAATAGAAGCTAATCAAGCTTACACATCCTTGATTTGCATTAATGATTCAGGTGAATTAAAATCCTACACCTATTCTAAAAACCTAAGCTACTTTGAGAATTTACTTACAAAAAATCTTGGTTTTTTTAGATGCCATAGGTCATGGATTATCAATATAAAACATGTTAGAACCTTAAACAAAAAAGGTTTTGAAGCCCAAACAACCAATGGTTTAATTATACCTATTAGTAGAAGAAGACTTAAAGCGTTCTCTGAATTAATTTAAATAAATGTATTGCATACAATTACCGTTTGTAAATAAAAACCTACCATTTGTAAAGAATTTAATTTTTAAACAAAAGACATACCGTACATTTGAATCAAATCAGATATGATTTACCAAAAATCAACCCAAAGTCTGACCATTATTAATAAAAGTTAGATTTAAAAGCCTTCAACTAGAAGGCTTTTATTATTTAAAAATACTTTATTGGGAATATCAGTTGTTATTAAGACACCATTTTACAGCAAATAATACTAAATTTTGAAAATTAGGATCAGCACTAACAGCTGGACTATGACCAAGTGCTGTATAGAATACACGCCCTTTGCCATAATTTCTTACCCATGCCATAGGGGAAGATTCGTCTAAATATGTTGCATACAAAAGCACTTTATTATCGTTCTCAAATTGACTGTAGTAGTACAATTCATCAATGACACTAAAATTAGCGAATGTAGCATCTAAAAGACCATTATCTTTAAATAAATGTAATTTGAATTTATGTATTTTAGGATGGTAATCAAACTTTGCACCAATCATTTTATAGTATTCAGGTCTTTCAACTGGACTTGTGTTTCTGAATGAAGCAGACGCTCCATGAATAGCCAATAAAGGCATTCCATTTTTAACAGCCTTGAGCAAACCAGAATATTGCGGGTCTGTTAATCTATTTAACTTTGTATTTAATAATATGAGGTCATAATCTTCAAGTCTGTTTTCAAACACATTGTAATCTTCTGTGTAAGTCACAAAATAATCATTTTCAATTTCTAAAAACTTTCTTAATTCAGCAGCTTTTCTTAGGTCGTCGTGATAATCACCTCCTCCAATGTAGAGTATATGTGTTCGTTCGCCAACATAACGCTTCTTGTAGACAGATTGACAATCATCAAAATGAACATGTTGGCTAAAACTAATGTTGCAGCAGAAACATAATAAAAAAACAATCCCCTTAAATAATTGTGAATTCATATAATATAAGTGTGTCATAATGTTTTGATATAACAATTTCTAAACTGAATGAAAATGTCATGTTTTTTATGCAATTGAAAAGAAAGAAGCCCTTTCATTCCAACTCCCATTTTAGTATGAAGTTGATCATTTAGAACCCCTAATCCGTTATAGTCTACTAATAAAGTACCATTAACTTTAGTTATGACTTTGCCATTAAAGCATTGAAGTTCAAGGGTATTCCATTTAATACCGTCATCAAAAACAACAAGCTCATTTGGTGACTTAAAAGATTCCAAGCGCCACGATGTCGTTACTGGATATAACCAGTGTTTTACACCATCAGTTTCATCATAAAGTAGGCCCGTTCTAAATGCTAATGGAGGATGAATATCAATCTGAGGACCTTGCATTTTATTGTTTTCAAAATCATACTTACTTCGAAATTGAATACCACTATTGCCTCTTAAACTTTTATCATATCTAAAGTCAACTTTAAATTCAAAATCATCTATAGGAGATTTAAATACGTACCATGAACCTGGATGAGATGTATTACCGCTTGTCTTACAAGTGAGGACTCCATCTTTTAACTCCCAAAATCCATCATGTGTATCTTTATCCTGACCCTCGATATACCATAAACCCTTGTTTTTATCTGAAAATAAATCTTGATTCTCATATGAATTTTGTTTTACACTACAAGACAAACAAATAAGAGAGAATAGAACAACTAAATTATAATACATAATGTAAAGAATTTAAGGTGAAATTATATCAAACTTCTGATATGACTAGAAACTTTATTAACAAATAATAACAATTTAATTATATCATGTAAAATGCATTACCTAATAAATGTACTAAGAATGTTACTCACAGTGTTTAAATGATGATTAAAATGAAATTTGAAAAACTTCAATGTTAAACGCATAGAAAGTCTTCCTAATAAAGGGTGTTTAAAAATACCTTTTTTCAAAGTTTCTTCGGGTAAACTTTGTATTGTTTGATTTAATGAACTTCTAACTGCTGTCCATTCAATATACAATTGATCAATGGCTATTAACTCAGGAAAAGATGAGACTACTTTAGGGGCTTTAAGTTTTACTTTGAAAAAAAGAACAATTTTTAAAATAAAAAATTTAACATATGGAGATATACCAATAGAAACAAGTTTTTGAGGATGTAATGTTTTCTTTTGAATGTATGATAAACTTAACTTTTCAACTAAATATGAATGGTATAAATGTTCTTCAACAGACCATTTATTAGCTATTCTTTTCTTAATAATTTCAGTTGGAAACACTTCTACTTTTTCATAAATATATTTAAGTTGGTCATCCAAGATTTTTAAATCTTTAAGTAATTCTGTTTTATACATTTTGTTAAATTAAAAAAAATACTGAATTAACCATTCGTCTATATAAAAATAACTTTTGAATGTTAATAACTTGATTTTGAATACATTAATGGGCTTTCTATCTTTGTGTATCACTAACTAACTAAATGATTTTCTTAAACACAAACATTATGAATGCATTTAGTTTCCCTCTAGAAAAAGTATTATCAAATACTAGTTTTGATTCGGCAATTGAAACCGAAGCCCATCTATCTAATAACATGGTTAAAATGTTCAATACTTTAAAAGAGTATGACATTGTACTTAATTATGTTTATCCTTAAATTTTATCTGATGTTAATTATTATTCTAACATCTATTTATTTATGGTTTACCAAGAAAAAACCAAAATCGGTTTGATAACCATAAATTAAAGATATGTTTTCAAAATTGATTCAATAACATATAGTTAAAGAGGAATCAAATTTAAATATGAAAACTAACACTTTTTTAAAATGTTAAACATTTTAAAATACACTCCATTTGTCATTATGAATTTGGCTAAATTTACGCGTAGTTTACAGCCTAATCAACAATGCAATTTAAGCTTACATTATTATTATTTTATTCAATCTCTTCGCTTTTTAGTCAAAGCTTAGAAAAAAAAATTCATGTATCGTTAATTGATTCGAAAATTAAAATTGATGGTAATTTGGATGAGGATGCATGGCACAAAGCGAAACTAAGTTCTGATTTTTTTGAGTATTTCCCTTCAGACAGTATCACAGCGCAACAGCAATCTGAAATCAAAATGCTTTTTGATGAAAAATATCTGTATGTTGGAATTAAAGTCAATGCTTTAGATAACAACTTTATTATTCCTTCATTAAGAAGAGATTTTAGTGCCGGAGGTAACGATAGTATGACTTTAATATTTGACACGTTTAATGACGGAACTAATGCGTTTATTTTTGGATCAAATCCAGCAGGAGTACAAAGGGAAATGTTATTAAGTAATGGTGGAGGCAACCCGAGAGATTTCAATATGGCTTGGGATACAAAATGGTTGTGTGAGTCGCAGATCGGAGCAAATTATTACACTACAGAATGGGCTATTCCATTATCTGCTTTTAAATTTAAAGAGGGAGAAATACAATGGCGATTTAATGCCTACCATTTCGATACGCAATTTAATGAAATAAATACTTGGGTTGATATCCCCCAAAATCAGTTCATTTTCAACATGGCTTACATGGGCGATATGATTTTTGAACGTCCTTTAGGAAAAGTTAAAACTCCAATTTCGTTAATACCATATGTTAATGCATTTCAAGGAAAAGATTTCACTGATAATACTGAAGTTAAAGATTTTAAGTTTGGTGGAGACGCAAAATTTACAATTGCAAACAGCTTAAATGTTGATTTAACTGTTAACCCTGATTTTTCTCAAGTAGAAGTGGATCAACAAATAACCAATCTTTCAAGATTTGAAATTTCATTGCCAGAGAGAAGACAATTTTTTATAGATAATGGTGATTTATTTGACAATCTTGGTAACCGAAGAGACGCTAATCCATTTTTTTCTAGACGTATCGGTATAGCTACAGACAAAGACGGTAATACGATTGAAAATAGAATTAATGCCGGAGCGAAACTCAGTGGTAAAATCAATAAAAATCTAAGAATAGGTTTTCTAAACATGCAAACCGATGAAGATGTTAATAATGAAATTGCAGCCAGTAATAACACTGTTCTAACACTTCAGCAAAAGCTATTCAAGCGTTCTAACTTGAATATCATGTTTATAAATAAACAAGCTACAGCTGATTATGATTTTCTAGAACAAACAAATCGTTACAACCGAGTTATTGGTTTAGATTACAATTTAGCCTCTGAAGATAATACCTGGACAGGTAATTATTATATCCACAAATCGTTTTCACCAGATAACAATGAACGTTCACTATCTGCTGGGACCAGTACTACGTTTTCAGATAGAAATTGGAATATCAGGTTAAGTGGCGTATACATTGGTGAGAATTTTAGAAGTGATTTAGGGTTTATAAGACGAACTGATATAATAAAAATGAATCCTAGTTTTGAATATACATTTAGGCCTAACAATAAAATAGTTCAGCGTCATGGTTTAGAATTTATCCCCATTATACTATGGCGTCCCTCACTAAATATGCAACGTTCTGACTATATTTTTATTAGTCGTTACAATATTAGTTTTCAAAATAACAGTCAAATTTCAGCAGAGCTAAAAAACGAATACACTTTTTTATATGACACCTTTGACCCTACGGGATCGGAAAATGGCAAACCACTACCCTCCGATACAGGTTACCATTATAACACGGTCGAATTACAATACGAATCAGACCGAAGAAAAACTGTTTCTTACGAGCTAACTCCAAGTTATGGTGGATTTTACAACGGTACTAAATTTTCATTTGAAGGTCAAGTCTCAGTGAGACTGCAACCTCATTTTAGAGCTTCAATGCAACTAAACTATGATCAAATAGATTTAGCACCAAGTTATCCCGATGCTAAAATTCTATTATTGGGTCCGAGATTTGATATCACTTTTAATAAAAAATTATTTTGGTCTACATTTATTCAATACAGTAACCAAAGAGAAAATTTAAGTATTAATTCCAGATTACAATGGCGATTTGCCCCATTATCAGATTTATTTTTGGTATATAATGACAATTATAATACGACGAACCCTTTTATTCCTAAAGTGCGCTCCTTTAATTTAAAACTGACGTATTGGTTAAATATTTAATGCCAAACAACTTTATAACTAATTTGTAACTATAATTTTCTTAACCACCTCTTGTTGGTTTGTACTTATTCTAATAAGGTAAGTGCCATTGTATAGTGTTTCAGTATTGAAATAACCTAAAGTGCTTCCTTTTGGAATTTTTGAGCTCATAATTAATTTTCCATTAATATCGGTTAATTGAATATTTACAACTTCAGTAACCAAATACTCTAGCTGAATAGCTACCAACGAAGACGTTGGGTTGGGTACTATTGATACCGACCTATTTAACAAATCAAAAGTAGGGGAATTTAATGTATACACTGTAGTTGATTCTGAAACTGAATTAACTTTTCTGTTTTCGTAATTCCCATAATAAGTAGGCCCTAAAGCGTACGGGTAAGCAGAATTCCAGTTTTCATCGACAGTACAAAAATAAGCATAGGTGCCATTTGGATATTCCGGTGTAATACACCAACGCCCATTGTGTTCGTCTAAATAATCAGGTTCATTATGATTTATAAACTCATAATCTTCTCTAAAGTAACCCAGAAAGAAAGTCTCCTCCTGCCCTGCTTTGGGTCCATTAGGAATGGTATACACATAACCAATATCAGGACCATTAGTACGAGTAGTAATATTTTTAAGCTGATAACTTGATTTCATGCGGACTATCTCACCTGTTCCATCGGTATTTTTATAAGCATACGCACCATAAATTGGAAATCCATCATAGGCAAAACCAATTAAAGGCGCATGGGTATTGGGATCTATAGCATACAAGCCCTCAGCATCATAAATATTACAAATATCCGAAACGACGTCTTGGTCCAGTTTAAATGCAGAGGGGTTTTGATGGTGGTGATAATTACCTTGTGCTGGATGCCCCTTTGAACAATCAAATCCACCCATCTCTGCAAGAATGGCGTCTCTGGTCCAATCCATCTGATTAAAATTACCTGAACATTGAGGGTTTCCTGGGCCTCCACACAACCTGTTCATAGAATCATCCCAAGCCACACCATCTCTGTAATCAAATAAAGCTACTCCATTTATAAAAACGCCAATATTCCCTCCACGTGTTTTTGTTTTAACACCAGTGTTTTCTTGTGGTTCTAGAGGTATTTTAAAAATAGCATTTTGACCCTCAGCATTTGAAGGGTTATTATCTAAAAAAGGCCCGGTTGGATACGATGGAACACCTTCTGTTGTTATATAAACAAAATCATCTGAATATTCTACTTTTTGACAATTTACTAAGGTATTGTTATCAACTAATGTTGGATTACCTGATATGTAATACTTACCCGTCTCTGTAGTGTTTTGAAGCCATGAAGTAATGGCTGGGTGGGTTTGTGAAAAAATAGAACCTGTTAAGGATAATAAGAATAGAAGTAATACATTTTTCATAATTAATTGAAGTTAGTTTTTTGAATGTTATAAAGTGCTTTCGGATATTGATGAGCTGTATTGAATACGAATGAAGTGTCATTTAAAGTTAAAAGAAAAGCTGTAAGGTTAATTTTATCTTCATGACTTAATTTAAATGATTTTTTTAAGTCTTTTGAGAGTATTATATTTTGTGTGTCCAATGCATCATAATGATTAATTACCTCCTTGAGATATCTGTATCGTCCATCATGCATATAAGGATAGGTAAAGCTTAAATTTCTTAAACTTGGTACTTTGAATAACAAAGCGTCTGCTTCATTTTTTGTTATCTCAAAGCGTCCATAATCTAATAATATTGAATCAATAGTTAAACCATTGTTTTTATATTCGTAGGAACTAAAAAGAGGGGCTTTATGACAGCTGTTACAATGCTTTTCAAACAAACTTAAACCTTTATGCTCTTTGGAATTTAGGTTAACCTCTCCCCTTACATACTGGTCATATTTTGAGTTGGCAGAAATTAAAGTAAGCTGGAATTGCGATAGCGCTTTTAAAACATATTCACCGGTAATAATAGAATCATTGAAAGCCGCTTTAAACCAATCTAAATAGAGTGGTTCTTGATTTAACTTTAATACAACCTCTTGTATAGACGATCCCATTTCATCTGAGTGAGAAATTGGCGCTAGTGGTTGCATATCAAGATGATGTACAGCACCATCCCACATAAAGGAATTTTGCCAAGCCAAATTAAATAATGCAGGAGCATTACGCCTACCTTGAATATCATTAATGCCATGACTCAAATTATGATCTGTGTGGGCAAAAGCATTATATGAAGAATGACATGAAGCGCAAGAAATAGAATTATTTTTAGATAAACGGGTATCATAAAACAGCATACGTCCCAAAGCAATCTTTTTATCTGATAATTGATTTGAATTAAAATCATAAACCGGTTTGGGAAAATAAGACGGAAAAGACAGATTAGTAGATCTGAAACCAAGCAAAATGGTAACAACACAGAAAACAAATACTATTTTTAACCAATACAGTTTCATAACTAACGAAAACTCTTTTTAAAATTTAAGGATAACTCTAATGCAGTTACTCCAGGAGACAAAACCATTAAATCGCTATTAAAATCTATTGAATTTAAAAACCTATCCATATCAATAACTATTGGTTGATTCTTTAATTTAGAAAGACTAACGTTTTGAGAAGTATTCACTGGAGGTTCAAATCCACCAATATGATACTTAAAAACTTTAACTCCATCATCATTGGAATAAATAACACCCTCAATTTTTATGTTAATGTAACCCGTATTCCAGGTCCAATACATCCCCTTTAAAGGATCTAAATCTCCACCTCTAACACCGTCTAAATTTGTTTGTTTATCTATGCCTATATTGAATTGAATCTCATCAAAATCCTCTGCTTTAGTTTGTAATATCAAAGACTCCGGATTATTTAAATCAACCAAATGATATCGCTTTGCTGGGGATTCAAATAAACTATCATTTTTAAATATTGAAGGGGCTGAGATATAAAACTTAATTTTTGAAAAAACTATGCTATCATTTAGTTCTCGTAAAGCATATTTTTTATGTAACAACAGGACAGTGTCATGAATTTGAAACTGTATGGAGTTCTTTTTAAAATCCAATACTTGTGAAAATAATGAGAAATTACATAGTAAAATTAGATTGAATATAAAACGCATTACTAATTAGATTAAAATTGAAAAAGAAAGTTTAAACAAAACAATAAAAAGATTAATTAAAACCAATCAACTACATAAATAGTCTATTCATCTAATTGTATCGTATCTGTATTAGTTATATCATTTTCTTTACCTGTGTATTGAAAGTACAAAATTTATTTAATCATTCAATCAATTTAAAATTATGATAAATTATATTTCAATTTTTGCGCTTCTAATCACTTTAGCTCTCATTAATGTGTATTTATTCAAATTAATTTCTGATCAAAAAAAGAGATAACTAAGATTATATGAGTTAAAAAAAATGCATAGCAATTATTGTATTAATATTTGGAAATCTGTTGATGCATGGTCAAAGTCAAAACCATGTGAATAATGAAATAAATAATTTTGTTCATGAAACTTTAGATGTCCAATCCCCAGTTTTTGAAGCACTTGATAATGAAATGTATGATGAATTTATTGAAGATCTTAATGAAGTAAATACAACAAAACGTCATGTAGTAAATGACTTATATATAATGACATACAATAAATCAGCTGTTAATGTTTTATTTAAATCTGGTAACAAATCAATAAGATTTGATGATGAATCTGTAAAAACTTTAAATGAGGCATTAAACACAGAATAAGTTAAGTAAGTAGGTTAATAAGTAGGTTGATTAAGAGGGTCTCTTCGGAGCCCTCTTTTTCTATTTAAAAATAACAATAAATTGGTGATATTTTAGATATTAATCTAGATCCAGAAATTGCTTTAGATAGACAAAGTATTTTACCACTTATAAAAGGAGAAAACTTTACACGTAATAATGCTTTACATTTTGCTTTTGGTTCTCAGTTAGCACTACAAGACGGTCAATACATTAAATACAGTTATCTATACCAATTCTTTGAACAAAGGACTTTATATAATGAATGTAACTATTGAAGATCAAACGCAAGGTTTCAAAATTTTAAAGCAATAAATACAACAGTTCTAAAGTTTCTTTAAGCACACCTTTCAGTGTGCTTTTTTATTTTAATCAACTAATTTACAGTTAATTAAATAACATAACACAAATTCAACTTGGTTTGGAAAACTAATTTATATTACAACTTGATGTAATTGTGTCAATTAAATCCTGAAGCGTAGCATCTGTTTTAATATTTGATATAAATTGACAACTGGTTTTTATATAACTCTTCTAAATTGCTTAAAAATAATACCAGACATGAATACATTCAGAATTCTTTTTTTAATAACATGGTGCATTACGTTTAATAATTATGCTCAAAAGCAACCCAATATCATTTTAATGATGGCCGATGACCTAGGTTGGGGTGATACAGGTTATAATGGAAACGATGTTATATTGACACCACATTTAGATCAAATGGCAAAAGACGGCATACAATTTGATCGATTTTATTCAGCATCAGCGGTTTGTTCTCCTACTCGAGCTAGTTTTCTTACAGGTCGCAACCCATACAGAACAGGAGTTTTTTCAGCTAATAGAGGTATTTTAAGACCAGAAGAGACAACCATTTCTGAGCTGCTTCAAAAAGAAGGTTATGTAACTGGACATTTCGGAAAATGGCATTTGGGAACCTTTACGCATACAGAAAAAGATGCCAACCGCGGAAGACCCGGAAATTTAAAAGAATATAACCCGGCAAGTTTACACGGATACGATGTGGTCTTTGCTACAGAGTCTAAAGTGCCTACATACAACCCTATGCAACATCCTGGAGGAAAACCTTACGGCACCAGTTACTGGAATGAGAAGAACGAAAAAGTAACAGATAATATGAATGGTGATGACAGTAGAGTCATCATGGATCGCGTAATCCCTTTTATAAAGGAAGCCAACAGTAAAGGAAAACCTTTTTTAGCAATAGTTTGGTTTCATGCACCACATAAACCTTGTGTTGCTGGACCAAAACATTTAAAATTATACGAAGGACAGTCTGAATCCATGAAACATTATGCGGGGTGTATAACCGCTATGGACGAACAAATTGGTCGTTTACGTGCAGAATTAAAGCATATTAAAGCAGACACCAATACCATTCTCACATTTTGTTCAGATAATGGTCCCGAGAATGGCAATCCTGGAATCACAGGGGGGTTTAAAGCAAGAAAACGATCGCTTCACGAAGGAGGGATTAGAGTTCCTGGTTTATTAGTTTGGCCTAATGCTGTAAAAAAAGGATTTAAAACAACAACACCAGCATTTACATCAGACTACCTTCCAACTATTGCTGATATTTTGGATATCAAATTGGATTCGAAAATAACTATTGATGGACAAAGTATATTACCAATTATAAAAGGGCAATCAATGAATAGAACAAATAGTTTAACATTTGCTCACAGTTCACAACTAGCTCTACAAGATGGTAAATATAAGTTGTATGCAGATTCACAAGTCTATGAGCTTTATGACATGCATACCGATTCTCTTGAAACAACAAATATCATAAATAATCACCCTGAACTGGCCCAAACCTACAAGTCCACCTACACCAATTGGATTAATAATGTGAAATCTAGCTTTAATGGGGATGAATATGGCACTGAAACGGTTGAAAAATTAAACCAAAAATGGATGTCACCTCTTGAAAAAGTGAGTAAAAAGAAAAAAGGCTCAAATACCAAAAAAGGGAATAGCAAAGGTAAAAAATCCAAAAAAAAGTCAGAGACACCATCGAATTAAAGAAAAAATATTTTGAAATAAATAAAAATCCCTAAAGTATATTATTTACTGTAGGGATTTTTTTTATGATATAAACTCCTATAAAATTTACGGATTTGCCCTATTGGTAATCAATCAATTTAATATAGCTTAGTAAGACAGATATATCAAATATATGATTATGAGTAATTACCGCGTCAACATAAATAATTTATTTTGGATGAGTTTTTTGTGTCTCATAATAAGTCTCACTTTTAAACTTGTGATGAAAATCAAATTGTATCCTCAGATAATAAACAGCTGTTATCAAATTTTAAAAGTACCACTTATATCAATTCAGTTCCTATTGTTAGTATTATCATTCATATTGATGACAAGTAATTCTCAAAAATCACGATTAAAATATCTTAGTATTATCATATTGTGTTGTTCATTCTTATTAAAAGCCTTATAATTCTTATACGCATTTAAAACTATTTTATTTAATAGCATTTTTGTAATATAGCTAGAGAATAATTCAGTACATAAAAATAACGCTATGAAAAGATATGTATACCACGTTTTTGGATTAATGAGTCTGGTATTGTTTTTAAATTGTGGGACTAAAACACCTTCCGCCTCATTAACAAGTAAAAATTCAAAACTAACAACAAAACAACTTGGAGAAACCATAACCTCCGATGAATTAAAAGAGCATCTTTACATTTATGCATCTGATGAATTTGAGGGAAGAGAAACTGGAACTGAGGGGCAGAAAAAAGCTGTTAATTATTTAAAATCTAATTATGAAAAATTAGAAATCTCAGGAGCTTTAACTGATGAATCTTATTTCCAAAAAGTGCCGCTTAAATATCTAAAATCGTCTTCGGCAGCGCTAAGTCTTAATGATGAAACCTACATTGAATTCAAAGATTATGTGCTTATAAATGGTGTTGCTTCTCAAAACTTCGTAACCTCAGAAATTGTTGATTTAGGATATGGGATTGAATCAAACAATTACTCTGATTACGAGGGCCTTAACGTTAAAGATAAAGTAGTTCTCATCAAGGCTGGAGAACCTATCGATAAAAATGGTAATTATACAGTAAATGATAGTAAAGAAGTATCTGTTTGGGGAAGCCCATCAGGATTTAATGAAAAGTTGAATTTGGCGATTAAAAAAGGGGCTAAAGCTGTATTCTTAAACGATGATAAAATTTTACCCAGATATGCTGCTTATCTAAAACGTAAATCTCAGAGTGAAGGCAGTATGGTCTTAGCAACATCAAAAATTACAACACCCAAGTTCTTGATAAATAAAACGCTATATAACCAATTTAAATCATATGGTAATCTTAAATTGGAAATCAAGAATCAATCTATCGCAGTAGATTCTGAAAATGTAGCTGCTTTCGTTAAAGGAAGTACTTACCCAGATGAAGTTATTGTTGTCTCAGCGCATTTAGACCATGAGGGCGTAAAAGACGGTAAAGTATACAATGGCGCAGATGACGATGGTTCAGGAACTGTAGCTATTCTAGAAATTGCAGAAGCTTTTAAAACCGCTGTTAAAAACAATCAGAGGCCTAAGCGTTCTGTTCTATTTTTACATGTAACAGGTGAAGAAAAAGGTTTATTGGGTTCACAATACTATACAGATTTTGATCCACTGTTCCCAATTGAGAACACCGTAGCCAATCTAAATATCGATATGATAGGCAGAACAGATCCAAAAAGAGATGGTGATAGAAATTATATTTATTTAATTGGAAGTGACAGACTAAGTACAGAACTTCATGATTTGTCTGAGTATGTAAATAAAAGCTTTACTAACATTACGTTGGATTATACTTACAACGCACTTACAGACCCAAATAGGTTTTACGAACGCTCTGATCATTATAACTTTGCTAAGTATGACATCCCAGTAATATTTTATTTTAATGGCACCCATGATGATTACCACCAGCCATCAGATACGCCAGATAAAATTCAATATGACCTTTTGCAAAATAGAACCAGACTTGTCTTTTATACGGCATGGGAAATAGCCAATAGAGACAAGCGTCTCGTTGTTGATAAACCCACATTAAAATAAAAAAAGCCTCTCAAAATGAGAGGCTTTTTTATAATGCTAAAACAGAATTTTCATCACAAGCGTAGTCGTTCCAGGTGTAGGAATCTGCATCGTTTTGATTCAAATAGGTACCATCAACAAAATAACGATACTCATGTTTAGTTTCTGTAGATAAATCAACAGTGCCTTTAAAACTGCCGTTCTTTAATTTCTTTAAGACAGTGTGTTTTGTATCCCAATTATTAAAACTCCCAACAACAGATACAGAAGCTGCAGTTTTGTCGTCAAATGAAAAGGTTACTTTACAAACTGGTTTACTTTTTAAAAATTGTTTTTTAATAGCCATAATAAGGATTTTTTAGTTGGTTAAAATTAACGAAGTATCCCTTGTGCAGCAATTAATACATATTAAAAATAGGTTACCTAAAGTATTTTTGACAAAACAATAATTTAACACATTTCATCCTAACAAATTCGCATTCTAAAACATCTAATTTTTAGATTATCGTATTTTAAAAACGTGAATTTCCTCAAAATTATGGTCTACTTTTAAGGAAAATTCGTCAGTATTAAATTGATCTTTTGAGATAACCTCTTTATCAATTTCAATATGACCAACATCAAAAGGTAAACCATGTAAAACAACTTTGAAGGTTGTGTAAGGCGGTTCAAACTTTCCTTTTTTGTGTTGTTTAATAATAAGCTCATCGGTTTTGCCGCGTAACTTGAAAGTCCTCAAATTATAACGCCCTTTAATGTAATCATAACCATCATGAGCATCGTCAAAGAAAACAGAATCTTCATTTTCTGAGCTATAATATACATCTAAAGTAACCTCTTCAATGACCTTCTCTCCAACATACTGTTGAATAGGAAATTTGGGTATCACAGCCCCTTCTTTAATAAAAATAGGCATAGTATCTAAATCAGCATCAACCCATAGTTCTCTGCCGCCTTCTATAAGCTCATCAGTCCATAAGTTAAACCACTTTCCTCTAGGCACATACATGCGTCTCCCTTTTGCATTAGGCTCATTAATAGGACAAACTAAAATTTTGTCACCATAAATAAATTCATCAGTTCTATAATGAGTCTGATGATCTTCTTGATCGAATAAAACCAGAGGTTTGATTAATGGTGTACCTTCATCTATGTACTTCCAAAAAGCAGTATATAAGTATGGTAATAAGGTGTAGCGTAATTCAATAAATTTCTTCACAACATCAGTGATGCTTCTATCAAAAGACCAAGGTTCTTGATCGCCGTGATCTCCAGAAGAATGCACACGACAAAAAGGGTGGAATACACCTAATTGTATCCATCTTGCATATAACTCGCCTTGTGGTTGTTCTGCAAATCCACCAATATCACTTCCTGCAAAAGAGAATCCTGACATGGCCATACGTTGGGCTTGAATATTGGCAATCCATAGATGTTCCCAAGTCGCCACATTATCACCTGTCCATGTTGACGTATAACGTTGAGTTCCAGAGTAAGCAGCACGTGTAATCACAAAAGGCCGTTTAGGATATGCAAAGCGCTTTAAACCTTGATAGGTGGCTCTGGCCATCTGCATCCCATAAATATTATGGGCCTTACGATGACTACATGGATTTCCATCATAATCATGTCTAACATCGTCTGGAAATGTTTTGTTTGGCACTTCCATAACGGCAGGTTCATTCATATCATTCCAGACTCCTTTAACACCAATCTCCTCAATAAGCTCCTTAAATAAATCAGACCACCAATCTCTAACTTCAGGTCTTGTGAAATCAGGAAAATAACATTCTCCTGGCCACACTTTCCCTTTCATATAAGGCCCGTCAGCGCGCTTACAGAAATAGTCTTTTTCTAATGCCTCCTTAAAAACACTATATTCTTTATCAATTTTGATACCTGGATCGATAATAACAACGGTCTTAAAACCCTCGTTTGAAAGCTCTTTTACCATGCGCTTTGGATCCGGGAAATGAGATTTACTCCACGTAAAACATCTAAAACCTTCCATATAATCGATATCCAAATAAATAGCATCACATGGTATTTTTAAATCCCTAAATTTTGAGGTAATTGCTTTCACATTACGCTCTGGATAGTAACTCCATTTACATTGGTGAAATCCAAGAGCCCATAACGGAGGAAGTTGATGCGGTTTACCGGTTAAGTCCGTATAATTAGCAACAACATCTTTCATTTTTGGACCATAAATAAAATAATAATTCATTTCACCACCTTGAGCCCAAAAACTAGTGACATTGCGTCGCTCATTGGCAAAATCAAAATAAGAACGAAAAGTGTTATCAAAGAAAATACCGTAGGCCTTATCATTGTTTAGTCCTGTAAAAAAAGGTATCGCTTTGTAAATAGGATCGGTATCCTTTCCAAAGGCGTAAGAATCAGTCACCCAATTCTCAAAACGCTTCCCTTTCAAATTTAAATGACTGGGTTTATCTCCTAAACCATAAAAACTTTCACCGCCGTGAGATACTTTGCTCATTTTAACAATATCTCCGCCAAACTGGTAACTTTCTTCCCAATGAAAACCTAATTCATCTTCGTTTATTACACTTCCATCTGCAGCATCACATATAATAACTTTTAAATTTGCTTTATATATTTTACAAATAAGCTTAGCTGTAGATACTATATAAACATCATCTTCTTCATCAATATCAAGACGATTATATCCAGTACTTGCATATTTAGTTATAGCATAGGAAAAATCATTTTCGAATTTTCCAGTGGTAGTATATCTAAATCTTATAACACTATCCCTAAGAATGCGCATTTGTAAAACCACATCATTTTCTGTGTGAAAAAAAAGGGTGTCAACATCTTTGGTGAATGCTATAATTCGTGATGGAAATAAATTTCCTTTTTGTTCTAGTTCAGTATTAATGATCATAATCTAAGATTATTAACTGTTATTAAATGTATTTTAAGACAACGAGTCCTAATGGTGGTAAAGTTAATTGAACTGAGTGATTTCTGAAGTGGTGAGGCGTATCTCGTACAGTTAGTGTATTGTTTTTATAGTCTCCTGTGCCTGAATAGATAGGTGAATCACTGTTAAAAATTTCTTTAACCTTACCAGGTGAAGATAACCCAACACAATAATTTTGCCTAGGAATCTCTGTCATGTTAGCAATTATAATAAGATGATCTTTTTCAGATTGCCCTTTTCTAATAAATGCCAAGACGGAATTTTCAGCATCGTTATAATCAATCCATTCAAATCCTTCATTTGAAAATTGCTTTTCATGTAAGGCCGGTTGAGATTTGTAAAGAGCGTTTAAATCGCGAATTAAATGCTGCACACCTTTATGAACATCATATTGAAGTATATGCCAGTCAATGCTGGATTGAAAATTCCATTCCTCGCCTTGTCCTATTTCATTGCCTTGAAATAATAATTTGGCTCCTGGGTGGGTAAACATATAACTGTATAGTAATCTCAAATTTGCAAAACGTTGCCATTCATCACCAGGCATTCTTCCTAAAATTGAGCGTTTACCATAAACCACTTCATCATGAGATAAAGGAAGCATAAAGTTTTCAGAAAAAGCATACGTCATACTAAAAGTAATATCATTTTGATGGTGTTTCCTATATACTGTTTCTTTGGTATAAAATTGTAATGTATCATGCATCCAACCCATCATCCACTTCATCCCAAAACCTAGTCCCCCATCATATATAGGTCGGGAAACTTTGTCAAAAGAAGTGGACTCTTCTGCTATGGTTTGTACATCTGGAAATGATTTGTATACTTCTTCATTAAGCGCTTTTATAAATGAAATCGCTGCTAAATTTTCACGCCCACCATAAATATTTGGTTCCCACTCTCCTTCTTCTCTTGAATAATCGAGGTATAACATTGAAGCCACAGCATCAACTCGTAAACCATCAACATGAAAATGATGTAACCAAAAAATAGCATTACTTATTAAAAAAGAACGTACCTCATTACGTTCATAATTAAAAATCAAACTTTTCCAGTCGGGGTGATATCCTTTTCTTCGGTCTGGCTGTTCATATAAATGACTGCCATCAAAATTACCTAAACCATGAGCATCTTCTGGGAAGTGAGATGGTACCCAATCTAAAATAACACCTATTCCTGCCTCGTGAAATGCACCAATTAATGATTTCAAATCTTGAGGAGAGCCAAAACGAGAACTTGGAGCATAATAACCCGTTAACTGATATCCCCAGGAAGGATCATAAGGATACTCCATTATGGGCATAAATTCAACGTGAGTGAATCCCATCTCTGAAACATACGGTACCAATGTCTTTTTTAAATCATCATAACTTAATCGGCTTCCATTTTCTCCTTTCCTCCAGGAATCTAAATGCACTTCATACACCGAAAAAGGACTAGATAAACTATTATTTTGCTTTCGTTTTAGCATCCAGTCGTTGTCTTTCCAATCGTAGTTTTGTTCCCACACAATGGAAGCTGTTTTTGGAGGAAGCTCACAACGGTTAGCATAAGGATCAGCTTTCTCTAAAATAGTATCATCCACATTACTGTGAATGCTGTATTTATATACTGAACCTTTACCAACATGGGGGATAAAACCCTCCCAAATACCACTGGAATCCCACCTAACTTCCAAAGGGGAAGCAGCAGCATCCCAATAATTAAAATCTCCAATAACAGAAACAGACTTGGCGCTTGGGGCCCAAACAGAAAAGTACGTACCACTAACTCCATCTAAAGTGGTGATATGAGCACCAAACTTTTCAAATAATCTGTAGTGTTTCCCCGATTTAAATAATGAAATATCAAAATCTGTAAATAAACTATATGATAAAACTTTTGACATGATTTAGTAAAGGTATTTATAATAATCTTGAACAGATTTTTCCCAAGTAAAACGTTCTTTTTTAGCTGATTTGCAGATAGCCTTCCATTGTGTTTTATCGTTAAAAAATAACTCTAAAGCATTTTTAAATTGGTAGATAAATTGTTGTTCTTTGTTATGATAAGTTGCCCCATCAAAACAAAACCCATTTTCAAGATGTTTAACTGTATCTTTTAAACCTCCAGTGTTGTGAACCAAACAGGGTTGACCATTACGCATGGCTAACATCTGACTAATACCACAAGGCTCAAATAAGCTTGGCATTAAATAAAGGTTAGCCTCTTGATACAATGAATCTATAACCTCTTCAGATTGTCCATTAATAAATATAAAATTATCATAATTATAACTAACGTCTCTAAAAAAAGCTTCATAGTCTGGGTTACCAGTACCTAGCAAAAAATAGTACCCATCATAATCTTTGAGATGATCTAAAATTTTATATAAAATTTGAGGATTGTTTTTGAAAAAGAAAAACTTTTGCTCAGTAAGTCTTGCTATACTAGTACATATAAATTTTGGCTTCTTTTTAAACAGATTAGAAATTTTATCTCCTGTATGAACCAAAAATTTAGATTTGTAATCTTTTGCAGGTTCTAGTAACCATCTGAAACTTGCCTTGACACAATTTAATAACAACATTCCTTTATCAGAAGTGTTGAATGCTTTATAATTAACGCCATTTAATATGCCAAAAAGTTTATTTTGGTCATCGGCTTGTTTTAAATCATTCTCTAAACCTTCACCACCAATAAATACTGGCCAATTACTAGGTTTTTGAATATCCGTTTTATAAGCATCTGAAACCGTATGTACCCGATCCGCTAAACGTATTCCTGTAGCCATAAGATTAATACAATCTTCATATCGGTTGTCTTTTAATTTTTGGTAAGCATAATTTACCCCCGGAAAAAAAGCACTAACTGAAGAAAAATTGTGATCAAAAGGACGAATACCTTGAATAGCTAAATTGTGAATAGTATAAACATATTTGATGCTTTTTAATGAGGCATAAGAAGGATGATATGCTTTTAAAAACAATAAAAAACTGGTGTGCCAATCGTGTAGATGAGCCACGTGTATTTTTCCAAAAACATCATCCTTAATAGCCTGAGCCACTGCTACTGAAAATAGAGAAAACATGCAAGCATCTTGAAAAAAAGGCTGTTCCGGATCATCGAAATATATGTGAGCAATATCCCCAGATTTAATTTCAGAATGATGAATAACATAATGGAATATACCAGGAAATGCTTTCTTAGGGGCAACCTCGAACAATTCAGCATGGTATTCAACCCCCCGATAATTAAAATGTAATGTTGTGATAAATGTTTGACTCAAATGCAATCGGGAATATGATGGAGTTACCACATGAACCAAATCGCCTTTAGCTGCAATTTGCCTGGGAACATCTCTTATAACATCACCCATACCTCCTGCTTTGCAACCGTTAATTGCATCGTTTTCAGCTGAAACAAACAAAAAGTTTTTCATAAGTAGTATTGTTAGTTCGCCGCCAAAATTAAAAAAAACACTCCCAAATACAGATTAAATCTGAGTTAAGTATGCATTATTATCAATAGTTCAAATATTACATTTTATAAATATCTAATTCTCAAAAAAATGATGCACAAATTACATATTAATATTCTACAAATTGGGTATTCCATTTTACAAAAAAATTCGATACAACATAACCATTAGTTAATCTAATTAAAATCACAATTAATCTAAATTAAATAGCTTTTGAACCACTAAAAAATTACCAACCGTCTAATTTAAAGTGATTTATAACATAATTTTAGGTTAATTGAATAACTTTAATGTACCTAGTTCTTTATCAATTTAACATGCTCAAACACCTAAATTATACCAAAACATCAGCCTGTTTATTCAAGTTTGCTGTATTTATATTGCTGATTTTTTTTGAACACGCCTCGTTAGCTTACACAGGTCCAGAATATTCCTTTTCCACACCGCCTCAAATTACACTTATTGGTGACGACCCTCAAATCATAGAAGTCTTTTCAGACTATATAGAATTAGGTGCTAGCGCAACTGATGCTGAAGATGGAACCATAGACCCATCCAATATTAGTATAGACACATCCGGTCTTCCAAATGCTGGAATCGCTATGGGTGCTCTAGGTGACTTTATTGTAACTTACACTGTCCAAGATTTAGATGGTAATGAGACACAGATAGATAGAGTAATTAGAATTATTGATAGTACACCTCCTGAAATCATTCTTCTAGGAGATGATCCCTTAAATATTGAGGTTAACAACCCTTACGTTGAACCAGGTGCTTCAGCAACCGATAACTTTGATGGAAACATAACCGGAACGTTAAACATTAATTCAAGTTTTGTTAATACTGCAGTTTTAGGAACCTATTTTGTAACTTATAATATTACAGACAACGCTTCCAACAATGCAATCGAAGTTACCCGAACAGTTAATGTTGTAGATACCACCAAACCTATCATAACTATAACAGGTGATACGAGTATTATTCATGAAGCCAAAACCCCTTACAACGATCAAGGAGCAACTGCATTA
>ERZ802830.1646-NODE-1646-length-21103-cov-8.76739_pt1 | contig 21103 bp, 15 predicted proteins | sample MGYA00345654_ERZ802830 | MGnify/ENA primary metagenome ERZ802830 (study PRJEB30503, sample SAMEA104212375) | marine metagenome | biome: Westerlies Biome; feature: [SRF] surface water layer (ENVO:00010504) within the epipelagic zone...; material: water...
TTTAAATGATACTGAAAAAGAAACACTTTCACTTTCTGTTGCTATTATGCCTTTTATAATGGGTGTGAGATTTTTAACAGACTATTTGAACAACGATAAGTATTATAAGATTAAATACAACTATCACAATTTAGATCGATCAAAAGCGCAATTACATCTGGCTAATGAAGGGTTAAAATTTCAAGAACAAATAAACAGCTTTATCTATAATTAGGTTCTAGTCTTGAACTGAGAATTTAAATTTTGTAGTCGTGCTGTAAACCTCACCTGAGTATAGGACTATAGAAGGAAAATTAGACTGATTAGGGCTATCAGGAAAATGCTGTGTCTCAAGACAAAATCCAGATCTTTTACCCATGTAATTGTCATTAATTGCTTTCAAGAAGTTTCCTGTATAAAGCTGAACTCCCGGTTGATCAGTATACACCTCCATTACTCGACCTGAATTTAAATGAATAACTTTAGCAAAAGAGGAATCAAGCGATGGTGTATTAATAACATAATTGTGATCATAACCACCTGCAATTTCAATTTGTTGATCAGAAGAATTAATATCTTTTCCTATAGATTTTAAAACTCTAAAATCTAAGGGTGTATCTGTTAAATCAGTATAAGATCCTGTTGGAATCATATTTTGATTCAAAGTAGTTATGGCATCTGCATCAATTTGTAATTGATGATCTAAAATAGTTGAGTTAAAATCACCTGATAAATTAAAATAGGAGTGCTGAGTTAAATTAACTATTGTAGTGCTATCGGTTTGAGCTTTATAACTTACAATTAATTGGTTTTCATTATCTAAAGTATAAGTGACTTGAGTGTTAAGATTTCCCGGATAACCCTCTTCCATATGAGCACTTTCATAAAACAAGTGAAGTAAAACCTTCTCTTGATCTTCTTGAGTTTTCCCTTCCCAAACCACTTTATCAAAGCCTTTCAATCCACCATGTAAGTGATTGGGACCATTATTTACTTCAAGATTATAAGTTTCGCCATTTACTGTAAAACTACCATTGGCAATACGATTACCTACGCGACCAATAATAGCTCCTAAGTATGGATCATTATCAATATAATTCTCTAAAGAATCATAGCCCAAAACTATGTTTTCAAATTTACCTCCTTTATTTTTTACTTTTAGTGAAGTAATGATCCCACCATAATTGAGAATTGAAATGGACATCCCTTCATTATTCTCAAGGGTATATTGTTTTACTAGTTCTCCTGAGGGAAGCGTTCCATAATCTCTTATTGTTATTCTAGGAGTATGTTTCATTTTTGAGGGGGTAAAATTTTGACATGACAATAATAATAAAGTAAAGCTAACGTAAAAAATTATTGCTTGTAGAGATAACTCTAAAAATAGATTTACCCTGAGTTTCATATCAAGTTTAGTTAATGCTAAATTTACTTATAATATATTCAAATTCCGAAAAATGAAGTTTGGTAAAATAAATTCCAGAGGGCAACTCAGAGATATTAATTTGCTGATTTTGTAATAATGGAGACTTAATTCTTTGTCCAGCTACATTGTAAATATCTATTTTACTGACACTTTTGTCACAGTTAAAAGCTAAAAACTCATTACAAATTGAAATTTTACACTCATCTTTAGCCAAAGTTTTATGAGATAAATCTTTGAGTAAAGTTAAACCAGGATTAACAATTTTTAATGCATGAACTATAGGGCCAATATCTTCCCCGTTAGCCTCAATAGTAAACGTATTTAAATTATCATTAGTGTATGTAAATTCTGAGGAATCAACTCGATTATACCTTGGTGAACCTCCATCCCAACAAGGTTTACCTGTATCATTAAATACAAAATTATTAACATTGCTCTCATTAACAGTAACATAAGCAATTCGGTCAACATCACTTAAATGGTGCAAAAAAAGTTGATTGTTTTCTTCAAAAGTTACATCAAAATTAAATTCTAAATTACCTGTTTTATTTAAAGCATGTGCAAAACCATTAGGATAACATGGGTCTTGCTTTGGAGTTCCCCCATTTATATCAGCCTGTTTTACGTCCAGTTCTAACACAAATCCTAGTTCTCTCTCTCGCCATACCCTAACGTAATCAACATAAGCTTTAGTTAAATCACCCAAAATATTGGTAGCATTTACAAACTCATTCTGAGGATATGTGTCTCCAAAACTTGCACTTACAGACAGCCATAACCACTCAGGAGCATGAACAATATGTGACGGTTCACTGTAAGTTGCTTTCAAATTGCCGTCATAATAAATTTTCATGAAATCAGGAGTCCAATGCAATCCAAATATATGATAGGCTCCATTGTGAATATTAGCACAATTGTAATGAAAGGTTTTATTTTGTCTCTGACTGCCATAACCGTCGAAGTGCACAACAGAACACACCTTGTTGGTTTCCCAAGCCGATTCGAATACGTCAATCTCAGCCCCGTCATTGGCAGTACCGTCAACAGAATGCTGTAAATTGCCCTGAAGCCAAAAAGCTGTATGGGTCCATTTATCTGAATCTGCAATTTTTAATCTAACCTCATAATAACCATATTGAGGCTCGTATTTACCTCTTGAATCTACAGATCCGCAGTACATTGTTGTATTATCTACTTTAGTTGACTTTAATTCTAGATTACCATTAACAACATTAACATTTTCAGATTTCCAATACCACTCATCTACACCAATTCTATTTCTAGGAGCTCGCGATTTATTGGATACTGTAACATTCCATTTTGTATCATCAAGTTCACTTCCAGAAAATTCATCAGAAAATTGGAGTTGATAATCTTGCGACAGACTTACTAGAGGCTGAGCATTGACAGGCGTATTTGGATCAACTAAATTTGTTTGAGATATTCCAAAAAAACTTGTAATTAATAAAATGTATAAAAGAATAAATCGCATAAATTAAAATTAATCAATCTATAAAACTACACAATGGTAGTAGCTGTGTTTGCTCGAACCCCTTCAGAGACTTCAACAAAAATTGGAGTTAATGATTTTGAAAATCTTTGAGTATAAGCATCAGAAATATCGGCTAAATAGTTTGCTACTTCGTTAGATTTTACAAGATTAATAGTACATCCACCAAAACCACCTCCCATAAGTCTTGACCCAACTACTTCTGGGTAATCTTTTGAGAAATCTACCATAAAATCAAGTTCATCGCAGCTTACATCGTATTTGTTTGATAAGCCTTCATGAGAAGCATACATTAATTTTCCAAAAAGTTTAACTTCTCCTTTTTGAATAGCGTCTGCTGCTTTTATTGTTCTCGCTTGTTCTTCAATTACATATGAAGCTCTTTTGAATTGCGTAATTGTTAAGTCATCTTTAACAGATTCAAGAACCTTTAAAGGTACATCAGCTAACTTTTTATAATCTGGGTATTCTTTTTTAATAATGTCTAAAGCAGACTCACATGCCGTTCTTCTTAGGTTATATTCACTTGAAGCCAATTCGTGTGCTACATTGGAATTTAAAAGTATAATGACATAAGGATCAAAAGCAGCATTTATATAATCATGCTCTAAGGTATCACAATTAAGAAGCATTAACTGGTTTTTCTTTCCCATCATTACAGAAAATTGATCCATAATTCCACATTTTGTACCCACATAATTATGTTCGGCAGAGCGCGCAATATTAATGATTTCCATTTTGGTTAAATTGAGCTCAAATAACTCATTAATTGCTTGGGCCAGACCGCATTCCAAAGCTGCTGAGGAACTAATTCCAGCACCTACAGGTAAATTACTTGAAATCTTAGCTATAAATCCGTTTTGCCAAGCTGGTCTTAACTTTTTAATTCCAGCAACAACTCCTAAGATATAGTTATGCCAAAGAGTGTTACTCTTAACAATTTGATTACTGATGTCAAACTCAAAACTTCCAGTTAGTTCAGAACTTACATAACACAGTGATGTTTCAGATAAATTAATATCTACAATTACGTGTTTGTCAATAGCCGCTGGTAATACAAAACCACCGTTATAATCTATATGCTCACCTATAAGATTGATCCTTCCCGGGGACAAGATTCTCAAACTCATTCTATCTTAGTTTAATTATAATATTACAAAATTAAGTGTAATATATACGTTTTTTTGTAAGTTTAATATTCTTTTATGATTTAAAAATTACCATTATTATAATTAATATTGATTCTTAAGGTTAAATTTTGACAACTCTGAGTTAACTAAGCAAATCATATTAGTACAAATTATAACGAATTTTAGTGTTTGCTAACACATCAAAAAATAATTTTAAAAACCTAATTATATCATATTACGATTATGACAAAATATATCATTACAGCTTGCTTTTTTATTTCTGGAATTTTGATTCATGCTCAAGAGGATAAACGTCCTAACGTAATATTAATAATGTGTGATGATTTGAATGATTATGAAGGGGTTTTTGGAGGTCATGAACAAGCTATTACACCAAATATTGACCGTTTAGCTAATAATGGTGTAAAGTTCATCAATGCGCAAACTAATGCCCCTGTTTGTCAACCTTCTAGAAATAGTCTTTTTACAGGAGTATATCCTCACACTTCTAAAGATTTTGGATGGACACCTTTACTAAAGCAACCTACTTTAAAAAACAATAAAACAATAATCAGGTTATTTAAAGAGAATGGATATTTGACTTTAGGCACTGGAAAATTAACCCATGGAAAACCTCCTAAAGATTGGCAAAAATGGGGTAATAATCATAAGCATAATTATGGACCACTTTATTTTGATGGTGAAAAGCCGGGTGCATTACCTACAGTGCCTCAACCTTACCAGAGTATTGGTGCTATAGACGGTTCTTATGGTCGGCTTTCAGAAGGAGGAATTACAGATGGAAAAACTAGAAAAGTTCCTGGATTTATCTATGGATGGGATTTTAAACCCTTTAGATACATAAACGATAATGATCGCAGTAGACTTCAAGATGAAAAACATGCCATATGGGCAAGTGAGCAAATCATGAATATGAATGCTGACGGAACCGAAACACCATTTTTTATGGGTATTGGTTTTGTTCGCCCTCACACGCCTTTACATGCTCCTGATAAATATTTTGATATGTATCCTTTAGAAAGTTTAAAGCTAGATGACTGGCTAAAAGGAGATGAAAAAGACACCTATTGGTCAAAAAACTTTGATAGCGAACTTAAAGGCCCAAGATATTACAGAACCCTACTAAAATCATACAATGGTAATCGCGAATTAGCAATGAAAAAATTTCTTCAAGCGTATCTAGCTTGCATTACTTTTATTGACGACCAAGTAGGTGTCATTCTAGATACGCTAGAGAAAAGTAGATTTAAGGACAATACTATTATTGTTTTTACTAGTGATCACGGTTGGCAAATGGGTGAAAAAAACTATTTATTCAAAAATTCACCATGGGAAGAAAGTGCAAAAGTACCCCTAATTATAAGTAGTCCCTCTCAAAAAAATGGACTTACAGAAGACCAACCCGTCGCCTTGATTGATATTTTCCCTACCCTAGTAGATTATTGTAATTTAGAAGGAAATCATAAATTAAATGCTAATGGTGGCTCATTAGGAGGATATAGTATGAAACCTTTAATTGAGGGGAATTCAAAATGGGAGGGGCCAAAAGGGGCACTAACTATAGTTGGTAATGTAGGAGCAAACACCCGTTTGAATGAACAGACGTTTTCATACCGAACAAAACGTTACCGTTATATTTTATATCCGGATGGTAATGAAGAACTTTACGATCATGACAAGGACCCAAGAGAGTGGGAGAATATAGCAGATATAAAAAAAATGAAATCAATCAAGAAGAAGCTCAAAAAAGATATGTATAAAATCATAAATGCTTCATAATTTTTAATCTTAAACCTAGTGTTTAAATTCAAACTCACAATTGCTGTTCATATTTTACTTGTAAGTCTTATTAGCTCTGTAAGCTTGTGGTCACAAAATTATCTGTACGATTTCAAATCAAATAAAACTTTACCAAAAATTATAAGTAAAAACTGTGAAACCAAAATCAAAAACAATGGTTTAAATATTAAGATTGAACCTAACCAAAAAGCCAATATCATATTTCAGGGAAGTTGGGACTTGAGCGCATGGCTCTATTTAACTTTGGGATTAAAAAATCAAACTAAGGACAGTATAAGATTTGATGTTTTTTTAAAGGGAAAAGTTAAAGATTATCAGTCAAAAAATGAATTGTGGAATATAGGCTGGTTAAAACCCAATGAAGATTTAGATTTTAATTGTGTTTTGTTACCTGATTATTCAACAAGAAAATCGGTTTATAAAAAACAACACGATGTATTTCCAAATATGAGGGGATTTCCAGAAGGGGTTTCATTTGCTAGATCTTTTGATTTAAGGTTCACTAATACTATAGAACTTATAATTGAAAGTTATGATAAAACAGTTGAATTAGACCTAAAATATATAGATCAACGGAGAATTGCAGTACCAGAAATACTAACTACTAACTCAAAATTATTTTTTCCATTTATTGATAAATATGGACAATACATACACGCTGACTGGAATGGGAAAATACACAGCGATAAGGACTTTAAATCACAACTAAAAACAGAAATTAAAATATTAAAATCTGAAAAAAAGTCTGAAGAATGGAATGTCTATGGAGGATTTAAAAATGGCCCAAAGTATAAAGCTACTGGTCATTTCAGGATACAAAAAATTAATGATAAGTGGTGGATTATTGATCCCTCTGGCTGTTTATTTTGGTCTACGGGTGTTAATGCTGCAGGAATTTTAGAAATAGATACACCTATTAAAAACAGAACTCATTTTTTTTCGAATTTGTTTCCTAAAAACAACACCAAGTATGCTAAATTTTATAAAAATGATAATTATTTATTTGGTCGCATTGTAAGACAATTAAAGTATGGTACTACAGAGCAAGAGCTTTACACCAATCACACTATAAGAAGACTTGAAAATTGGGGTATTAATACTATGGGCTCTTGGAGCGATGTGCCAACAAACTATTCCAAAAAAATGCCCTACACTATCTATGTTGGAACAGCCTGGCCTATTCTCACCAAAAAGCTCCCCGATGTTTTTGATCCTCGTTGGGAAAAAAATCTAAACAAGAAAATTTTAAATAAAAGTATAAAAGCAAAAGATGACCCCTATTGCTTTGGCTTTTTTATTGACAATGAATTGTACTGGAACACACCAAATCTCATGGCAAATGCAATTATTGCAGTTAGTTCCAATGTTGTTGGAAAACAAAAGTACATTACATTATTGAAGACTAAGTTTAAATCGATTCAAGAATTTAATACATTGATAAATACTAATTTCTCAAGTTGGAATGCATTACTTGAAAATACTGAACCACTTAATCTTTCAAACTTGGAGCAAATTAATATAACATACTACGAAATGTTTTGTCATAAATATTTTGCTACTGTAAAAGCGACCTTAAAAAAACATGCCCCTAATAAATTATATCTGGGTTGTAGATGGTTTAGACCAGAAAAACACAAACACAAGTATAATGTTGGTATTGGAGCCAAATATATTGACATTTTAACATTCAATCAATACGATACAGAACTTATAAACTATGCTTATCCTTTGAAACAGGAAATTGACAAACCATTTATGATTACAGAGTTTAATTTTGGAGCATTAGATACTGGCAAATTTTACCCCGGACTCAATTTTGCTTCTGACCAAAGAAACCGGGGCGAAAAATATGTTAACTTTATTAAAAGTGCATTATTAGATAATAAATGTGTTGGTGCGCACTGGTTTATGTATGCTAATTCTACTACAGCAGGAAGAAGTGTGGTAGGAGAAAATGCAAATTGCGGACTAGTCTCTGAAACAGACACCCCATATTACGAACTCATAAACCGCATGAAACTTATTACACATAAATTATATAAATACCGATGGCATGAAAATTAAAGTAATTCCGATTCTACTTTGTTTGTTATGTATAACAAATGCTGTGGCTCAAAAAAAACAAAATGTCCTTATGATTGTTTTAGACGATCTTAATGACTTTACGGGAGTTTTAAAAGGACATCCCCAAGCCCATACACCAAATATAGATCGTTTAGCCAAAGAAGGCGTTTTATTCACGAATGCTCATAGTAATGTCCCTGTCTGCAGCCCTTCAAGAGCAAGTTTTATGAATGGTATCTCTCCCGTAACTTCTGGATATTGGGGATTCAAAAACTGGAAACAAAACAATTTATTAATGGCTTGCAAATCTATTCCAGAGTACTTCATGGAAAATGGATATCATACTGCCAAATCAGGTAAAGTTTTTCACAGTTCTAAAAAAGGAGCTTGGCATGACGAAGGCGTAAAAACAGATTATGGGCCTATTGCATTTGATGGTTTGAAAGCTGCTCAACACCCTTCTTGTCCTGAATCTATGTTTCAATTGGGTGCATTAGACGCCACATTTACATCTCTTGATGATGTTCCTAAAGTTAAAGCTAATGATCAAGCTCCAGGTTACAACGGCTGGTATTTAACTAAACTAAAAAAAGGTTTTAAATACATCAACGATAATGATCGGGATTTAATGTCAGATGAAGCCTCTGTCGAATGGTTTAAATCAAAAATTCAGAAATTAGAAACTTCAGAACATAGGGATCCCTTTTTTATTAGTTTAGGGTTTCATAGACCTCATACACCACTTGTTGTTCCACAAAAATATTTTGATTTATTTCCTCTAAAAACAGTTAAAATACCTAAGATTAATTTTAATGATACAGAGGATACTAAATTAGGAGAAAACAGCATTAAAGAAAGTCGAGGAAGAAAAGCTTACCGTTGGTTAACAGAATCCTATTCTAGTGTTGAACTGGCATTAAAAAAATATACTCAAGCCTATCTTGCCAGTGTTGCATTTGCTGATGACATGGTAGGGAAAGCACTTGAGACTCTTGAAGAGAGTTCATTTAAAGAAAACACCACAATCATATTATTTAGTGATCATGGTTATAATATTGGAGAAAAAGAATATTTATTCAAATATTGCCTTTGGGAAGAGTCAACAAGAGTACCTCTAATCATTAAATCTCCTTTCTATGAAAAATCCATAGGTAAACAAGTTGATCACCCTGTAAGCCTCATAGATATTTATCCCACATTAAAAGACCTATGCAAGCTTGAAGGCAATACAATAATTAACAGTTCGGGGGCTCCACTCGATGGGTATAGTTTAAAACCATTTATAGAAAATCCTAAAACAAATCAATGGGAAGGTCCAGATACGGCTTTTACCATAGTGTCTAGTTGGAAATCAAAACTGGCCGAAAAGCAACACGTTTCTGTGAGATCAAAACAATACAGATATATAAGATATGCTAATGGTTCCGAAGAGCTTTACAATCACAAAAAAGATGATTTCGAATGGCATAACTTAGCAGAGGACAAAAAGTATTTAAAAATCAAAGAAACGCATCGGAAACAACTGGATTTATGGTTGAAAATTGAATAAATGTGAAAATTACACTGATAAATTACCCATTAAATAGTATGTTTTAATTATATTGAGGTAATTTAAATGTAATGAAACTTAATTACGTCACATTATCTAAACCCGAAACAGAGTCTTTTTATGTATCAAGGCGAACAGAGGCCTACAAAGGTGATAATTGGCACTATCACGATGAATTCGAAATTTTACTTTCAATTAAAGGTGGTGGCGTGATGATTGTTGGTGATAAAATCACCAACTATAACCCAGGTGAACTGATGCTTTTAGGTTCTGGTTTGCCGCACCTATTTAAAAATACTGGAATTGATGCTGACTCTGATGAGGTTGATTTTATTGTTGTTAAATTCAGTTCTCACTTTCTAAACCAACCCTTATTTGATACTCCAGAATTTTCTAGAATTAAAAATTTTATAAAAAAGGCAAACAGAGGTTTAGTATTTTCAAAACAATTTTCTAGTGAAATCAAACCCCTGTTTATTGATTTAATTAAATGCAAAGGTGCAGATCGAATGATCATATTATTTAAAATCCTAAATAAGTTATCAAAGGAAAAAAACCTTAAAAATATTGCTAGTCAAAACTACTCCAGTATAAACTTTAAAGAAGAAGATCGTTTACAAAACGTAATTGATTATATCTCTAAAAATTATTATAAGGATATTAGTCTCAAAGACTTGTCAGATCTATCATATATGACTACCAATTCATTTTGTCGTTTTTTTAAAAATAAAACAGGTAAAACTGCTTTTGAATTCATAAGAGAATACCGAATAAATAAAGCGTGCCAAATGTTAATGAATGGTAGAAAAAGTATTTCACAAATATGTTACGAAACTGGATTTAGTTCTTTTTCTAGTTTCAATAGAGTTTTTAAGCAACTTAAAAAGGTATCTGCTAAAGAGTACAAAAAAAAATATTTTGACTTAAAACAAAGTTTTGAATTAGCCTAATTAAAGGGTATTAGAATATCCCAATATAACAGCTGCAATAACCAAAACCACAAGACCTATCATTAAAGTTTTAAATGGTCCTTTTGCAGATTTCCATTCGCCTGATTTGTATGCCCAATAATTACTTACAATAAGTGATAAACCAAGTAACATAGGCCAACCTACAATATTCCCCAAATTACTATTAGAAACTTCATTTAATAAGGCAGCTCCTTGACCATAAAGTCCCAAAGCAGCAAACCAACACAATCCAGCAATTATAGCCCACATGTAGGACTTTGCACTTCCAGATACTTTAAAATTACTCCAGCTATTTGCTTTGATCATCAAAACCAAGCTATACAATAGATTCATAGCAAAAGCACCTGTAAAAACAATGAGCCATGCAATCAAGCTGGCATCTTTTACATTTACTCCAAATTCTTTAGCTATAACAACCGTTTCAGCATTTACTTTGGTATGACCAACCGCTAGTAATGAAGATAAAGCACCACATAAAACTGCGATTAAAATACCTTTACTAATGTTATCAGATTTTAACGCTGATCCTACTTCTCGATCTCTGTCTATCCCAGCTTTAGCAGTTAATACAACTCCTATAATAGTCACTATTAGTCCAAATATAACGTATGGAAATTGTGGTAAGTCTAATACATTTTCATACGATAAAAATGGTATAAGTGCTCCTAAAGTACCTGCCAATCCCATGACTATACCCATAGTAAGTGACAATCCAATATATGGAACACTCACCCCAAAAAGAATACCTCCTATACCCCATAAAAATCCGAATAAAATAGCATAATATGCCGCACTTTGGGAATTAGAATCATTAAATACCGCCATAAAAACTTCAAAAAAATTGGGCTCCGAAAGGTAAGTCCAAACTAAAGGAAACACAACCATTGCTATACTCACATGAACTACCCACCAGGTTTCCCATTTTAAAGGGGCCATATATTTCATTCCAAGGCCAAAAGACCCTTGAAACACACTTGCAAGAATTATAATTAAAAAGGGAACTAAATACAAACTCATAATTATACTATATTATATTAAACTGGATATGCGTTTTTGAACTAAATAGTCATTTAATGCCAAGTGAGAACAATCGTGACCAATACCACTATTTTTAATACCACCATGGGGTAAATAAATGGCATATTTTATACCATTGATTTGAACTTCACCAAATTCTAGCTGTTCTGAGAAAAATTGAATCCTGTTGGCATTAGATGTAAAAATATAAGATGCTAGTCCATACTCAGTTGAATTAGCCAACTTAAGTACCTCTTCATCTGAGTTAAATTTCATTATAGGTGCAATAGGTCCAAAAATTTCTTCTTTAAAAACAGCCATTTCAGTAGTCACATCTACAAGTATGGTTGGGCTAAACCAATAGCCGCCTTCGAAAGACTTGGGGACACTGCCTCCAAAGAGTAATGTGGCTCCCTTTGCAACAGCATCATTTACAAAATGAGTCATTCTTGATTGGGCATTTTTAGAAATCAAAGGTCCCATATCAGGAGATTGTTCTAGTCCGAATCCTAATGATAATTCAGTTACCTTTTGTTTGAACCCTTTTACAAATTCATCATAAATGTTTTCATGAATAAAAAAACGGTTTGCTGCCACACAAATTTGCCCTGAATTACCATATTTTATTGCTACTGCTAAATCAATAGCGTTTACTAGATCGGCGTCGTCAAAAACAATAAAAGGTGCATTACCACCTAATTCCATACTTAATTTTTTAATTGATGACGCGCTATCTGCTATAACTTTTTTACCTGTTGCAGTTGAGCCAATCATCGTAACAACTGAGGGAATTTTACTTTGCGATAGAGTTACAGCCACCTCATCTGGTTTACCTGTGAGAATATTAACCACTCCAGAAGGGAAATTAATTTCATTTAAAATCTCCCCCAAAATATATGCTGATAATGGAGATACCTCAGACGGCTTTAAAACTATCGAACATCCTGCTGCTAATGCAGGACCTAGCTTAAATGCTACATTAAGTAATGGAAAATTCCATGCTAAATAAGCAACTACTACCCCTGCAGGCTGACTAATTAATTTATGGGTATGGGTATTTTCATAATCAGGAATCATCTCATCCTTTAAATTTTTCATTGCATTAGGATACCAGTCAAGAGCATTTACCAATGCTTCAAAATCTTCATAGGAACCCGCATAAGGTTTTCCCATTTCATAGGTTATAGCAGAGCGCAACTTATTTTCATTTAAAATAACTGCATCTTTAAGTTTATTTATCCATTCTGTGCGTTTAACCAAAGAAAGTTTTGACCAATACAAAAAGCCTTGTTTAGCAGATTTTAAAGCCAACTTAGCATCTTCTACTGAAGCCATTGCAACTGAACCTATTGATTCCTCATTAGCTGGACAAATTACCTCAAGTTTTTTACCTGATTTTGAATCCACCAAATCACCATTAATGTATAATTTTTTATATCCGAAATTCATTTTTTCTGATTTATGTAAATTGCTCATGTACTAGTGTCATCTTTTTTAAAGCAGTAGTATTCATTTCAAATCCCAAGCCAGGTCTATTTGGAACATTAATGTAACCATTTTTCATTTCAATTTCTGAAGTCAATTGATCTCTAATTGCATTTTCTGTTTGATCATACTCTATTAGAAAATCAGGGGCAATAAGGCGCCCTGGAATACACTCTAAATTAGCAATAAAATGAGTTGCAACATGCAAGGCAATCCCTGAACCCCAAGTATGAGGAATAATTGAAACTCCATGTGTTGTTGCCAAACTTGCTATACGTTTTGCTTCAGTTAAACCTCCACAAGCACAAATATCTGGTTGAACAATATCAACAGACTTATTTTGTAGAAGCTGATTAAAACCAAACCGAAGATATTCACACTCCCCTGATGCAATAGAAATAGTTGTTTGTTGTCTCAAATCATAAGATTGACCATAAAACTCGGGAGATAACGGTTCTTCAAACCAACTAATTTGTAATGGTTCTAATCGATGAGCTAATGCCAATGCCTCTCTGTAATTATAAGCATGATTAGAGTCGACCATTAATTGTATATCTGGACCTACAATTTCTCTAATTCGAGAAACAATTTTATAATCTATATCTACTCCAAGACCCACTTTCATTTTCATAGCCTTGAAACCCTTGGCTATATATTTTTTAGCCTCTTCTTCGAAACCATCAAAAGGAGATTCTAAATTTGAAAAATAAAAACCTGTAGCATAGGGCCTAATTTTTTTGCGCTGAACCCCACCAAGAAGGACTGAGACTGGGCATCCTAAAATTTTACCTTTTAAGTCCCAAACAGCAATATCAATAGCACTTACAGAAGCCATTAAAACTCCCCGCCTAGCAAAATCAAGCGAAGCTCTATACATTTTGCTCCAAATCAATTCATTCTCTAAAGGTGAATTATTTAGTACTATTGGGGTCAAATATTTAATTCCAGATGCCACAATTTCTGCAGGACCATATCCCTCTCCCCAGCCAATCTCACCTGATGACGACGTTATTTTGACCACACAAATTTTTCGAGATTCATAGGCCCACTGAGAAAAGTAAAATCGTTTAGATAATTTTTCCTCTAAAACAAAGGTTTCTATTTTATCTATATGCATAGATGGTTCTTAAATGATTCAACGATTAATTATTGTTCTATTAATTCAAAATCATCAACATCAACTACTACACCCTCAGCCCATCTATAAAGAGACAAAGTGACTTTTTCTCTGCCTGAAATAACCTTAAAATCAAACTCAAGAACAGACCAGTTATTTGGTTTAATATTCTTTACGGGTACTTTAAGATATTCATGGAGATCTTCCTTAGGACCTGATAAAATAGAAAAAACCAAATTACCCCTTGAAATATTGTCACCACTAGGTTTCACTTTCAATTTCCATTTGTAACTTTTTTCAGCTTCTAATTTTATGACTTTAATAAGTGATAACCCTTGAACCTCATTACTTCGAGCAAAATTATTTTCATTTTCATTAATTATTTTCCATTTAGCTTTTCCCCAAAAATTAAAGCCCCCCATCTCTTTTGATTTTATGCCTTTACCCTCTACTAAGGTTTCAAAATCCTGAAAAAAGACAGACTCCTGAGCAAAAGTTAACACACCCATACTTGATAGAGATATAATCATAAATATTTTAAAATTCATTTTGTTAATATTTAAATTAGATAACAATTTAGCTATTTACACTACAAGTTAATCCTAATAAATTTACCTTATTTAATACATGAATTAACTATAACCTCAGGTAATAAATGTTATTAATTAGATAAAATCATTAAATTATTAAACCACGAGATGAATTTTCTTTAACAGGTGATTTGTAAAACATTAATCTAAATGAAACTAATACCATACTATTTATTACTACTAATAGCATTTAAAACATTAGCTCAAAAACAAGTTTTAAAAGAAATATTTTCATTAAATGGAGCATGGGAAATCATTTATGATGACCAAAACAACGGTATGGACCAAAGATGGTTCATCAATGACAACTTTAAATCTCATGATTCAATCCAAACTATATCTGTGCCAAGTTGCTGGGAAGAGTTTAATAAAGATTATGAAGGGGTTGCATTTTACAAAACAACTTTTACAATTCCTAAATCTTGGGAAGATAGAATTATAGAAATAAATTTTGAAGCTTCAAATTACAAAACTGAATTGTGGGTTAATGATGAAGTTGTTGGATTCCATGAAGGTGGTTATACTCCATTTAAAATGAGAGTTGATAAATTGATTAAAGTAGGAGAAATAAATAATTTAATAGTTAGAGTAATTAGTCCAATTATTTTAACTGACAAAAAAGTTGATGGTCTAGGGAGACAAGAAGTACCTATGTGGAGAGGGGCCATAACAGGAGGAATATGGCAAGATGTAACCATATCATCAAAAGGCAAACTAACCATCGAAGATGTTTTTATACAAACTAATATTTATGATAAATCTGTAGCTTACGAAATTACAATTGAGAATAATAAAACCATTAAACAAGACACTGAATTAGAAATACTAATTTCTGATCATGACAATAAAACTGTACATAAAAAAACAATTCCTTTAATTTTTGATCCAGGATTAAAAACAATTAAAAATGTTATTGAACTTAATGACATTAAACTCTGGGATATTGATTCTCCCTATTTATATCATACTGAAATAAAGCTTAACTACAATAACTCAATTTCTGATACATGGAGTCATAAATTTGGTTTTAGAGAATTTACCGTAAAAAATGATACATTTTACTTAAATAACAAGCCTTTATATTTAAAAGCTGCATTTTTTGAAGGCCTATATCCAACAAAACTTGCTTATCCTGATTCAAAAGCAATGGCCATAAAAGAAATCAAACTTGCTAAACAAGCTGGTTTTAATATGATAAGACCTTGGAGAAAACCTGCGCCTAAAATGTGGTTAGATTTATGTGATGAATTAGGAATTCTAACAGTTGGAAGTCTTGCTATTGAGTGCATGAAAAGACCAATTTCTACCCCTAGGCTGCCATTTGTAGTTGAAAATGAACTAAGAAAAACCATATTAAGTAATAGGAACAGAACTTGTATAGTACAATGGGAACTGTTTAATGAAATAAACCGTCCTATTTTAACACAAATGCTTCATAAAATGGCAATGCTAGCTAGAGACCTTGATCCAAGTAGAATGATTCTTGACGAATCTGGAGGATGGGGTGAGGGAGCCAATTTATATCTACCTTATCTAAAGAAACAATTTAAATTTAATGATGTTCATCATTACAGTGGTTCTCAAATTAATAAAAGAGAATTTAATGGATATTTGGTTACTGGAAAAAATAACGCTCAAAAAAAAGAGCTAGGTTTAGAAAAATTAAGAGGATTTGGTAAAAATATTGTTCCTGGTAAAATGACTTATATTTCTGAATTAGGCTATGGAAGTACACCTAACTTAAAAGAAAACATATCTCAATTTAAAACTGCAGGAAATCCTATAGTTGCACCAACTATTTATCACGAATTGCTTGACAAAAACTATGAAAAAGCACTTGCTATTACTGGTTTTGATAAGGTTTTTCAAACTACAACTGCATTTTACGAGGCCCAACAACACATTCACGGCCAAGCCAACAAAAGAATGATTGAAGCATCAAGATTAAACAATACCATAAAAGGCTATTGTATTCATGCATTAACTGGTGGTGACTGGGTACTCGGAGCTGGATTACTTGATTTATGGAGGCAACCTAAAAAAGAAGTATATGATCTGACTAAAAAAGCTAATGGAAAACAAATTTTCCCAATCCAAGTAAATAATAGAAACATATACTCCAATGAAGGTTTTGACTTAACAATTAATGCAGTTAACGAATTAGCTAATGAAAAAGGAGAGTTAAAAATTTTAATCCAAGATAAAGATTCAAATATTTTTTTTAAAAAAAGCAAGTCCATTAATTTGAATCATGGCATTTCAAAGGTTTATTCTTCCCACATTGAAACCGATAATTATGACGGAGAGTACATCATTAAAATCATTTTTAAGGGTAATCAAAAAAAATTAGAGCTTGAAAATTCTTATCAAATTTTTATTAAAAACATTACTAAAATAGCTAAACCAAAAAATCAGATTGCTATCATTGACACTAATCGTGAATTAGCCTCTTTTTTTGAAAAAAATAATATAAAATACACTTATTTTTCAAGTAAGTTAGACATTGCCACCCCTTTAGTTATTGGATCCTTAGAATCAAAAAAAACCTATAACAAAGTGATGAATGATGTCATGAATTTTGTTAAAAAAGGGGGGAAAGCTATTGTTTTAGATGTAAAAGGTAAAAATGTAAAAGGTTTTAATAGAGTATTAAAAAATATTTCCAAAGATCAAATTCCTTTCAATATTGAATTACAGGGAAAATGGGCTACACTTGGAGGCTGGGCTGCAAAGTCCCACATAGTTACTAACCATCCAATCTTTGATGGGTTACCAACAAACATAATTGCTAGTGGCGTGTATGAAAATGTACACCCTAAATCATCAATGTCAAAAATTGAAGGAGATTACATCGCTGGTATGATTGGTTATGATCATTTCCCAAATAATGATATTATGGTAAGGCATTACAATGGCCCTGGTGAGGTATGGTGGGCTGCAGATATTTTAGAAACTAAAATTGATAAAGGCCTTTTGATATTTTCTACTTATGATCTATTAAAAAATCTTAATCTAGACCCTATCGCTGATATTATTTTGACTAATATGATTTCATATATAAATAATGAATAAAAAAAGCCGCTATTTCTAGCGGCTTTAAACCAAATATAATTTACCAAAAAAAACCTTTGTTATAAGAATAAGTAATCTTACAACAATACAAATTTAATGTTTAATTAACAACTACCAAAATTAAATAGATGTTTTTATGTTAATATTAAAAAAACATGAAATAATCTTGTGGGTTTTTTTTAAATTTTAATTATTTATGCTCTTGAACAACCTTTTCATCACGATATCTACAGCACATATTTACACTCATATAAGCCTCTTCTGTAGCCTTATAATTATCAGTGTCGTGACCAACACTAGCAATATTTGACTTAATAGCATCTAAATCCGTTTTTTGATTGTTAAAAATTAACTTTAATTGATGCGTTTCAACGTTCCAATTAGCAAGTTTAACTCCTTTTGTTTGTAAACATGCTTTTTCTATTCTTGATTTACACATACCACAAACGCCATCAACATCAATAACTGCTGTTTGGTTTTTGCTTTGAGCAACTACAAAAAAAGAAAATAATAATCCTAAAAGTGTTAATTTATATTTCATTTTAATCAATTTTTAATCTTAAACCTGTGTAATACATACTTCCAAAAATTGGACCATAAATCATTGTTGAATCAAAATAATCATCAAAAGGATTTTCTGCGTTTATGATGGGATTATTTTGTCTCACATTAGTGATATTTTCTCCTCCGAAATAAATTTCAAACTTCTTAGAGAAAACTTTAGTGACTTGAAAATTCATAGTCCCGATAGATGGAGCATATTCTTTTTGCCTAAATTGATCTGGACTTGAAGATGTATTAGGCAATCTTTGTCTCTCATTCCAATTATAAGTCAAATCAAATTTCCATTCAGAATCATTTAAATCAGATTGTAACTCATACCCTATGTTTGCAAAAAATCGGTGTTTAGGTGTTAAAGGCATCGATTTCTTTCCTTCAAGATAATCAGTTGTTACCTCATAATACTTATAAGCCAATCGTAAATCAAAATTTTTAAATGTTTGTTGACTAAATTCAAACTGAAAACTATTAGCACGGCTTTGGCCGTTTAAATTGTAAAATCTGACTAGTAGTGGGTTTTCATAATCTACAACGACTTGATTTTTAAAATCAGTAATAAAATAATCAATATTAATATCTGATTTTTTATTAAATAAGTTAAATCCCTGTAAAAATGATACACCATAATTCCAAGCAACCTCATGATCCAAACCATAAATTTTACCATTGGTATTAAGGATCTCTATTGATCTGTTGGATGCAAACAATTTTTGATTTTCAGCAAAAATATTTGCGGTACGCTGTCCCTTTCCAACTGCAAATTTTAAAGAAGATTTAGTCCACGGTGTATATCTAATATGAAGTCTAGGAGTAACAAAAGCCCCCATTAAATTATGATAATCAAATCTAATTCCTGCTGTTAGATTTAGATTGTCTAAATTATCAAAATTGTATTCGAAAAAAGAGCCTATGGCACTTTCATCTCTGTCATAAACAATATCATATACAGATTCATTGTAAGAATCGGCAGAAAAAGTAAATCCTGTTTTGATTTTATGTCTACTGTCTGAAATAATTGAGTTATAAATAATATTAGCATAGAGACTGTTTTGTAAGATATCAAATGATCTTAAACCAAAACAAGAGTCTTGTTGATGGGAACTAAATGATAGTTGAACACCTAAGCTCTGATATGGTAAAAATGGATTTACATATCCTAGCTTGGAGGCAATCTCATAGCGTTTAGTATTAATTTCACTACCCCAATAAGTTTCAGAAAATTTATGATTATTGGGATCAAAATTGGTTTGACCGCTTAATTTATTATCATTTAATATTCTTAAATTTAGAAATCCAATGATACCATTTTCTAGATCTTTGTATTCCCATCGGTTCAAAAAATTTATTTGATTATAATTAGGCATGTCCATGAAACCATCTTTATTTACATCATGTTTAGTCTTTAAAAGGTTCCCATGTAAATAAATTCCAGTATCTAACTTATCACTAACCTTTTGATTGACATGTAAATTTAATTCAAATCGCTCAGCAGTTGAACCAAAAGCATTCAAAAAAAATGAATAGTCCTTGGATGGTTTTTGTAATTCAGCATTAATTTGTCCCGCTATACTTTCATAACCATTAACCACACTACCTGTACCTTTGGTTACTTGTATGCTCTCAATCCAAGTACCAGGAATAAAACTCATGCCATAAGCTTGCGAAGCACCTCTTACAGAGGGAACATTTTCAGTAGAAACCAAGATGTAAGGACTCGTTAGGCCTAACATTTTGATTTGTTTTGTTCCACTTATTGCGTCAGCGAAATTGACATCTATTGATGGATTGGTTTCAAAACTTTCTGACAGATTACAACAAGCTGCTTTGAGTAATTCATCTGAAGACACAAAAATGGTATTTGTGGGAGTTAAGTATGATTGTTTAGATGCTTTTTCTTTTACAGAAATTTCAATCTCATCGAGATTATTATCAGCTATTAATTGGTGTTTGATAAACTTATTGGAAGTAATACTCAATGTATCTGTTTTGAAACCAACATAGCTTATAATTAAGTTTTTGTGTGTAGTTGATTCATAATCAATTTCAAAACCTCCATCTTCATCTGTAAAAATTCCAATATTAGAGTCTTGCCAATAAACGTTAGCTCCGAAAAGACCATAACTTTTTCCATCTTCTGCTACTTCATAGACTTGACCTCCTAAGTTATCTTGAGCTAATAAATGAGTATTATTTGATGTTAAAAATAAACAACAAATTATATAAAAAAACTTGTCATAGTAAAAAAAGCAAAACCTTTTCATTCCCTTTTAAATCAATTTCATTAGCATATTAAAAGCAAAATTACAATTAATCTATTTACTGGATTCTATATTAAAATGGTTTTAACTTTTATTATGGCTGAAAAAAGCAGCTATAAAGAGTATTAGTAATACTGGGTGAATTAAAAAACGCCTGACATTAAAAAATAAATAATACCAATTAGAGTCTAAATTTAAAAGTAGAATTAGTAACAATATTATAAGTAGAAAGAAAGCTCCTAGATACAAAAGAGATGCTAACTTAATAAATTGAATATTTTGAAAAAGCGTATAAATTATCCCCAAAGATAAAATGGAATTTATGGCATATCTTAAAACTAAATAGCTCAATAACTTGGTTAAATCATATTCAGGTAACGTATTAAAATGATAATCAGTTTTAAAAAAGTGAATAAAAGGGTCATAAAATAATTCATCTTGGAAGACTCTGACCAAAACAAGAAAAAATACAAGGATAATAGCTAATATTATTCTTAACTGAATTGAAAATTTAATTTTCTCTAACATTAATTTTTATCCATATTATCCACAA